>UMFS01010688.1_pt1 | contig 27492 bp, 16 predicted proteins | sample 1965071 | NCBI WGS metagenome assembly UMFS01 (sample SAMEA4836052, study PRJEB28245) | human gut metagenome | biome: gut microbiome; material: fecal sample | place: Denmark | collected 2008
ATTTTAAAATAAAAATAGTGTAAAAAACTTTACACTAACCTCAAATTATAGGAGGAATGGAAATGAAATCTAAGATAATTTCATTATTAGTATTAGGAAGTATATTTATAGGAGGGGTACAAGCTCACGCAGAAACTATTGATAATAGTTCAAATTCTAAAGCAGTAAGTACAGCTAGTGGATATAAATATAATAGACATTATGGTCATACTAATAATCAAAATAAACCATCTACTGGTAATGATGCAGCATTAAATGAAGGAAGTACTAGTAATAATACCGATGCAGCTATAAGTGATAAATTCATGGAAGAAGTTGAACAAGCCATATTTAATAAAGTAAATGAAGAAAGAACTAAAGCTGGAGTTGCACCATTAACTTATAATACCACTATGGAAAAGTATGCTAGAATTAAATCGCAAGATATGGGAGATAATAATTATTTTAGCCATACTGATTTAAATGGTAATAATATAACTACAAAAATGAAAGCTGACGGAGTTACATATAATGCTTGGGGAGAAAATATTGCATATATAAGTGGTGTTACAGATCCTACAGCATTAGCAAATCAATTTATGACAAATTGGATGAATTCCCAAGGGCATAAAGAAAACATATTATCAACAAAGTTCAGCAGCATAGGTGTAGGAGTATATAAGATAGGAAATAAAGTATACGCAACTCAAGAGTTTTATAGATAGAAAATAAGTTTTTGATATATTCATAGTATAATAATTGAAAGCTATAGGATGATTTAAGAATAATTCATCTTATAGCTTCTTTTATTTAAATGTAAAAAATACTTAATAACGATTATAATTAAATTTAAACTTTAATAAGAAAACAAGAAACTTAATATTTATTATAGATATTTTCATTATACTGTTTTTTATAGAATATATGGTAAAATTAAGGTTGTTAGATAATATTTTTACAAATATTGTTATCTAATTATGGTCATTCCACATGTCCTTATACATTTTAATTTAGAAAATTTTAATATTGTAGGCGTAATTATACTTTCTTTATTATTTGAAGGTCCTTTTACTTTAATGCAAAGAAAGTCTAATTTAGTATCTGCCATAGGTTCTCATGCTTTTGTTGACTTTGTGAGATTCTGTGTTTTTGGAGCATAAATATTAAATAGACAATTACAAGAATAGTAAGCAAAAAAAGTTTTTATAATATAATAAAAAGTAGCTGCAAAACTTAGTTTTACAACTGCTTTATTACTAATCTATGGGTAATTAGGTAGATTTGTGTAAAGTGCAAATCTACCTAATGTTTTTTTAGGAAAATAAAAAGAGGAAAATAAGTAATTAAAATTTAAAATCAGAAGAAGAGTTAAAGAAATTATTAATAATACAGGTCTTTAACTCTTTTTTTGTATCTAATTTTTAAGGTTATAATAATAAAAAATATAAATTTGGTTTTTATAGTTAATAAATATAAATTCTAGTTGAGTGTTACAAAAGTACATATAATTTTTAAATAATATTTGATTAAATTACTTATTTATACAAGACTATTTTCGACAAATAGAAAAGAGTAAATTTGATATAATAATAAAAAATATAAAAAAATCACTCATATATATGGAAATTTAATTTATTTATAAATAAGGAGAAAAGTATGAGTAAAATAAGTAAAGTTTATTATTCATTAATATTATATTTTACTGAAGTATTAGAAGATGATATTGAAACCATAAAAGATTATATTAAAAATGGTATAACCATACATTTATTTTTAACCAATACAATAAAAGAAGAATTAGAGTTAAATGAATATGATTTAGATATATTTAGCAATGAGATTAGCAACAGATTATTATTTGTTTATGAGAATCAAAATCAGATATCAGATAATAATGAGATAATTGCTATTGATGGAAAGATAGAAAATATTGAACTGTACAATAAATTATGTAAAGATAAGTCATCACAGTTTAATAGTCACCAATATGAAATTATTACAGCAGATGAAAATTCAAATTATATAGTAGTATCAGGTGCAGGTACAGGCAAAACTACCACGATGATAAATAGATTAATATATTTAAGGATGAAAGATTCAGAGTTTACATTTGATAAAGCTGCATTAATTACATTTACTAATAAAGCAAGTATAGAAATGAGAGAAAGACTAATTGCAGTATTGGAAAGATACTATAATGTTACAAAGAGTTCAAAATATTTAGATATGATGGATGAGGTTACAAGATGCACAATTAGTACAATACATGGATTTTCAAAAAAACTTATTAATAAATATGGTAAGAATATAAATATTAATAAAAATGTTAAAGTAAGATCATTTAAATATTTTAGAAAAAAAGCAATAGCTGAAGCACTAAATACATTATATTTAGAAAACAAAAATTTATATGATGTAATTAAATATTATCCACATTATGATATAGAAGCTAAATTACTTTTGGTGTGGGATAAATTAGATAATTATTCAATAGATATTAATTCTCAAAATTATAATTTAGATTTTGGCAGTGATGATAAAAATTTTTCTCAAATAGTAAAAATAGTGTTACAAAAAGCACAAGAGTGTTTAGAGGAGTTTAAAGAGTACGAATTAGAAATAGCTGATTTGATGAAAAAATTATCGTACAAAGAGCTTTTTCTGGAAGCAAAAGGTGAATATGATTTGGTTATGGTAGATGAATTTCAGGATAGTGATAATATTCAAATAGATTTTATAGCTAACTTTTGCAACTATACAGGAGCAAAGTTGATGGTAGTAGGTGATGAAAAACAAAGTATATATAGGTTTAGAGGGGCAGAACATACTGCATTTTCTAGATTGAGAGAAGCTTTAAAAGAAAATAAAAGATCATTAAATGAATTTACTATGGTAAGAAACTATAGAACTGATAGTAAGTTATTAAAAGAAATAAATGATATTTTTATTAACATAAATAATAAAGTTGATAGATTTAGGTATGAAGAAAAGGATTATATTTATTCATCAGTAAATGTACAAAAAGAGTCTAATATACAATATATTTCTTTACCTAAATATGATTTAGAAGCAGCTAATTTTTATGATGAAATATTAAAGAATAAAGAATCAAATGAATATGTTGCAGTTTTGCTTAGAAGTAATAGTGATATAAAAGAATTTAAAGAGTTTTGTGATAAAAACAGTATACCTTGTAGAGTAGATACAAGTGGTAGTTTTTATCGCCATGAGGCTGTAAGAGATTTTTATATAATGATTAGAGCACTTATTGATCCAAGTTTTAATTCTATATTGTATTCATTTATTGAAACACCATATATTAATAAAAATATAAATAAAGAAATAATACTTACTGAAAGTAGAGAAAAGATAAATGAATATCTTTCAGATATATTAATAGAAAAGAATTGGAGTAAGTATACTGAATTAGTTCAAGAGAGAGAGATTTTAGAGTTAATAAATGAAATTATTAGTGATAAAAAATTAAATCCAATAAGAGGATACTATACAAGGGAGTATTTAAAAGCTAAAGCTAATGGGAGAGATGCTGAAAAAATTGCAAAGATAAAGACATTAGAATATAAGCTTAACTTAGAACACTTATTATATTTAATTAAAGATAATTTTTCAGATAATATATCTTCAATAGCTACAGTAGAGCAGTTTTTAAGATTAAAGATAGCAACAGATAACATAGTAGATGTTAGAAAGCCATCTGCCATTTATGAAAGAGATTTTATTCAATGTCTTACTGTTCATAAAGCTAAAGGGCTAGAATATGATTATGTAATTTTACCGAAATTAACAAATATGTTTATTACCAATAAGGATGTTGATGTTATTATTAGAACCAATAATAATACTGTTGAAATTGGATATAAAGTAATATTAGGTGATGATAAGTATAGTAATTCTAATTATTCAAATTATTTAAAAGATGAAAAAAGTGAAATAATTGGTGAAGAAGCTAGACTTTTATATGTTGCAATGACAAGATGTAAGAAAAATTTATATTTAAATTCATCAGGATTATCTTCTACAGAAGGTATGAATAATTGGAAAAGCTTAATAGGAGGAGCAAGAACTTATGTATAAAGTAGAAACCCATAATAATTCTAGGGAGTATTATGAGAATTTAGTTATAGAAAATGATGCGGTATACATAACAGCTAATAGTTCGCTTTCATATATGATAAAAGAAGTTTCAAAAATATCTAATGAAGATAAGTGGAAAGTATTAGATATTGAAAAGTTCATACGTTGCTTATATCCGAATTGGACAAGTAAAATAAATGAAATTAAATTAAAAGGTGAAATTAGAAAAGCAATATATGAAGTAAGAAAAGTAGTCAAAAGTGAAGCAGAAATAAAAGAACTTAAATTTTTAGAAGATAATATTTCAGTTGTATATAGTGATTTTAAATATTTAGTTGAGGCTGGTATTAAGGAATTAAATTATGAAACATATGATATTAAATTAAAGCTAATTAAAAATATATTTAATATTTTTAGTAAATCAAATTTATTTAAGAATGTAAGTGATGAAGTGTTAAATGTTGAGAAAATTAGAGATTTTTCAAAACAATTAATTAATTCATATTTATTAAAAATAAATAAAATAGATATGAATAAAGCAAGGGATATTAAAAGATTAATTGATAATAAAAATGATTCTATTAAAAAAATATATTTCTATAATATTAATACTCTTGATTTAAGAAGGTATATGATTGCTGAAATTTTAAGATGTTCTGGTTTTGAAATAATTTTTGTTATACCTTATTTTAAAACATTAAAAGTAGTCAATAAATGTTGGACTATGGTTTATGGAGATACCAATTTATTTGATGTTAAGGTGAATGAAAAATATTGCACGCCAAGAAGAGATAGGGTAAAATATGTGGATTTTCTTGAAGGAAGAGATATATTAGATTCGACAGATGAAAAAGTCTATAGTAAAAACTATAGAGAAGTTTATGATTTTAAGAAAGAAGTAAAAGATAAAAATATAATTACATTATACGAAGATAGTTTAAATATAATTACGGATAATGATAATTCGAATTTAAAAAATCATTGTTATCAAACTTCAATAGGTAGATTTTTATTTAATTTATATAATTGTAATATTGATGATGAAGAATTAAAAATAGATTTTAATACATATAGAGAAATGATTACATCTGGATGGATAGAATATAGAGGATGGAACGGTTTAAGATTACAGTCGTATTTAGTAGATAATGCTGAATATTTTTCAGGTGTAACTACATTAAATGAAATAATTACAAGAATAGAAAAATTAAAAGAATTAAAAGAAGTTAGTGATGTTTTTTATGAACAATCAAAAGATAGAGTAAAAAAGAATTCAACAAAACAATTTCTATCAAATCCATTTAAAGCATTTGGATATATTGATGTTGATAAATACAATATTACAGTAAATAATATGTTGGAAGTAACATTAAAACTAAAGAAATTTTTATTGAAAACTTTTGAAAATGAAGATGGATTAGTAAATGTGGAAGAGCATTTTAATTTACTTATGTCTTTATATAGAAATAAGCATATTGTTTCTTTATATAATAGTGGAAGTGAAATTCAGAAAAGGGTAATTAAAAAAATATTTGTAATATTGAATAAACCCAAAGAATTTGGTGAAGAAGTACATAAAGATGAATTAATAGATTTATTTAATATAAAATTGAAATTTAATAATAAAGTGTTAGAAGACGACAATTCAAAAGAGTTTTGGATAGATCAGCTAGAAGGATTAATATATAGAGATATGATATTAAAAAAGAATAATGGAACTTTATATTTAGGTGATATGTCATATAAGTCATATGAAAAATATATTGAGAAGTTGAGAGAATTTAATAAGATACTTTCTACTAATGATTTAAGGTTTATTTTTGAAAATAATCTTAAAGGTAGGAGTAAAGATATTGTTTTACAAGGCTTAAAACTTCAAGGGAATAGTAAAAGAGCTAGAGAAAATTATTTTAAATTTACTTTAGCAAACTTATTTATCAATTATGATGGAAATATTGAATTTAGTTGGATTCAAGGATTAAGAAAAAATGATAGTAAAGCAATATTTTTTAAACAACTAGAATTAATTTATGGGAAAGCACAAGATGAATTGCAGTTTTTAGATAGTAATGAATTTGTAAATGAAGAGGAAATCAATTTCAATATTATAAATGATTATAATTATAAAGAAATTATTAATAATGTTAATAGTGTTCCAGAAGTTGCTTTTAGAGATTTAGATTTTTGTGGAGATAAATTTTTATATTCATCAATTTTGCAAAGTAATCCAGTATATTATTTAGATTTTCATCATAAGTTAGCATTTTCTGCATTGGTTAGTATATTTAAAAATAATATTGAAGATGGATATTTAAATATGCTTAAATTTATTTTACCACTTTTTCCACAATGGAAAGATGTAGAGAAAAGGAACATATTAGATTGTGAGTTTTCTCGTAAGGGGCTAAGAGAATATAGATATTTTGAAGGCATAAATTATCCTAAGTCCATTGATGTTTTATATTTATTGAAAAGTAAATATATTGTCACTGAAAATAGTAAGATAAGAAATAGATATAATAAAGGTGAATTCAATGGAGAAAGGTATTATAAAGAGTTTATTGATGAGTATTTAACTGATGAGCAAAATAATAGAGGTTTGCATTGTAAAATGTGTCCTCATAGTTATCTGTGTAAGAAAGGAGAGTTTGTAATTGACAGCAAGTAATGAAAAGTTAGAGTTTTTTACTAAACTCTCAAAGATATGGCAGAACTTTAAGGACTATAGTTACTTAGAGGGTATTAATTTATCGCAAGAGCAGATAAATATTATTGAACATGATGAAGAACAATTATTAATAGAAGGATTTGCAGGAACAGGTAAAAGTTTAACTTTATTATATAAATTTATTAATGTATTAATTAGAGAAGAAAATAAAAGAGTTCTCTATGTAACTTATAATAGCACTTTAATTGAAGATGTAAAAAAAAGATTAAATACATGTATGGAATATAATGAAAATAAAGATAGACATGATGTTAATATTCAAACTTTTCATGAGATGGCTGCATCATTATTAAAAGAAATAAAAGTTATTGATAAAGGAATTGGTAAATTATCAATTGAAAATATTAATAAAAAAAGTGGTGATGCCTTAAGACGTATAGCTGGAATTCATGCAAAATATACTGAGGCAAGGTTTGATGAATATAAATCATTAAGTAAAGAAGAAAAGCTATATTCTACACATGATATGAATTTTGTTAAAGAAGAAATAATATGGCTAAAAGCTATGGGATTTACAGTACTAGATAAGTATCTTTCAACTGAAAGAATTGGTAGAAGTAAGCGTATAAGACTTACAAGAAGCCAAAGAAAGACTATTTTTAAGATATATGAAGAATATCAGAAAGATCTTTCAAGTAATAAATATGGTTTGTGTTTAGATTTAGAAGATTATGCTTTGAAAATATTAGAAAAAGAATATGAGTTTAGTGATAATTTAAAATTTGATTATATTTTTGTTGATGAAATGCAAGACCTTGATCCAATGCAAATTTTAGCTCTTTGTAAATTAACTAAAAAATCAATAATACTTTCTGGAGATGCAAAACAAAGAATTTATAAGAAGTGTCCAGTAAAGTATGAAGAATTAGGGCTGAAAATAAAACAAAAGGGTAGAAGAAAGGTATTAAGAAAGAACTATAGATCTACTGCGCAAATTGTTAAACTAGCTAATTCATTAAATTTTTATGATAATGAGGACAAGTTATCAGAAAAGCAGTTTGTTAAAGAAGGACAGAGACCAGTAATTCATAGAACTAAAGATTCTTTAATAGCAGCAAAATATATAATTGAAAAAATAAAAAAAATACATGACGAAGATCCAAAAAAGACTATAGCTATTATTAATAGAGAAGAAATTAAGCCTAAAATTAATAGTAAAAGTGATTTTAGATTATATCTTGAAGGACATTTAATATATCATACATTTACAGATATAAATACTTATTATAAAAGATTTGATAATAATAAAGAAAAACAAGTATTTTATACTAATCCATATGATGTTAAAGGCTTAGAGTTTGATGTAGTATTTATAATCGATTTTAATAGGCAATATTATCCTAATTATAAAGAGTTAAATAAGGTAGTTAATAGTAATGAAAGTAATCAAAAAGAATTGCTAGATGATGATATATTGGAATTTATAAATACAGAAAAGAAACTTTTATATGTTGCAATGAGTAGAGCAAAGGAAGAATTATATTTAATTGCAAATGGTTGTGCATCAGAAAAACAAATTTCTGAATTTATTTTTGATTTTAATTCAAAAGACTATGTAGCAAGCAGATTTACAAAAAGTAATATTGAATTAGCAAAAGTTCATTACAATAATTTAGGAAATGGAAAGTTATTTGTAATGAAAGAAAAGGAAATTCAAGAAAAAATTAAAGATGAGTTTACAAAGAAAATGGAAGCTTTAAGGGAGAATGAAAAAGAAGAAAAGGAAACTATAATTAAAGTTAATGATTTATTAGATGTTAATTATTATTCATCAACTGGTTTAATGAATAATGTAACAATTTTTGAATCAGATGATAACAATTCTGTTTTAAAGCAAATGAGTTTAAATATTAATGATAAAATGGATGAAAGTTTTGAAGTAAAAGAAGAAAAAATAGAAATTGATATAATTGATAGCATTGTAAAACCGTTGTTAAGTAAACATAAGATAAAGTTTGTAGACAAAAGAAGCAGGGGTGGAGCATTTTGGATTATTGCAGGTATGGAGATAAGTAATTTAGTAGAAAGTTTTAATAGTTATGGATTAAAATTATTATTTGTTAAAAATGGTAGAGCATCCACAGGAAATAAGCCTGCATGGTATACAAAATAATTTAAAAAATGAGTGGGACAGTAGATGAATTTGTGAAAAATAAGAATTTATCTACTGTCTTTTGGTATTACTAGTTGGTAATGTTTAAATAATATGTATCATAAGTTTTGGGAGATTTTTTGTGGAAAGAAAAAATGACATAAACATTTGATATATTAATTATTGGTAAAATATTTGAATAGACAGCAAATGTATTATATTCATTGAAAAATGATTATTAAATTATTATTTAGGATTATACCTTAATTTTATATAATATATACGAAATAATAAAAGGGTAAAACTCACTTAGTATAGGGGGAATAGAATGTATAACATTGGAGAAGTATCTAAATACTTAGGTGTTTCTAGAGATACGCTGAAATTTTATGAGAATAAAGGATTAATAAATCCTAAGAAAAATGAGGAAAATGGATATAGAGAATATGATTACTTTGATATATACGATATTACAACAATAAACTTTTATAGAGAAATTGATATTGAGATAAAAAAATTCAAGAGATAAAGAAAAATATGAGTATAGAGGATTTAGAGTTTTTACTACAAGAAAAAGAACAAGGTATATTAGATGAAATAGAATATAAAAAGCTTCTTTTAAAAAAGGTTGGATTAATTAAGGAGAATTGTGAGAAAGTTAAACAATACTTAGGAAAATATACAGTTAAAGAAATGAAGCCTTTAGAAGTAAAAGGCGAAATAAAAAATGTAACTGATTATAATGAATATAAGATTTTAAGAGATAATTTAGAGAATTTAAAAAAAGCAGTTACATTAACAGCCTTAAGAAGAGTAATAAGTTTTAATGAAGAAGGTATGATAGGAGACAAGTTTATAATTGTAAGAGAAGTAGAAGACTTTCACAAAGATATAGATGGTGAAATTATTGCTCATGAAAATTGTCTTTATACTATTATTGAAGATGGAAGATGCTCTACTGATGGAGAAAATATTGATAATAAAGTAGAAGCTAGTTTAAGAAAAATAGCAATACAAAATGGATATGAACTTCTTGGAGTAGTTTATGTTAACATATTACTTACTACTTATGAAGAAAATCTTGAACGTGTATTTTTAGAAATTTATGCACCTATAAAATAATATAAATAATAGTTGACTAGGGTCTTACTCATAGGTTTAAGCTCATTATATAAGCAGTTATAACTTAGATTATAGCAATTAAATATTAATTGAAGTGAGGGATACTTATGAAAGCAAAGAAAGAATTGAAAAGGCCTATAGCAAGTTTTATTATTTTAACAAATTTAATTTTTTTACCATTTTTTTTATTAGTAGCAGTAACTAAAATATTAGGATTACCAACAATAGTATTTAATGTTGCTTTATGTATATCATCTTGGTCATCAACATTTGCATTTATTATACTATTTAAAAGAATTTATCCAGAGCAAAGTTTTATAGCATATGTAAAAGATAAATTTAAAAATAAATTGAAATTTACAATAATAGTTGTTGCAAGTGGGGTACAAGTTTTAATAGCAGTATTAGTGATATTAATAATAGCATTTAAGAATAATGGAATGATGCCTAGTTTTACAATTTTATCATTAGGAATGTTTATATATTTATTTTTAAAAAATTTATTTGCAAGCCCATTAGGTGAAGAATTAGGTTGGAGAGGCTTTGCCTTAAATGAACTTCAAAAGAAACATTCTCCTATAAAGTCATCAATAATAATGGGATTTTGGTGGGGGTTATGGCATTTACCAATATGGTTTACAACAGGATTTACAGGAATTAATTTAATAAAATATATTACATTTTTTATGGTTACCATTATATCAGTTAGTATTATAATTACAGTTTTTTATAATTTAAATAGGAATTTATTAGTTCCTATTATGATACATCAACTATTTAATTTTTTAATTGGAATAATTAGTTGGGATTTAATTGAGCGTATAAAATATTATGCAATATTATATTTATTAGTTGCAATTATAATTAGTTGTTACGAATCCAAGAAAGCTTCTATAAAATAGAAAGCAAGTAATTATGTATTATCATAAAGAGTTACCAGGTATGTTACAAGATATAGGTAATGATTTATATAATATTCAGGATATTAAAGTAAAAAAATAAATAATATATACAATTATATAGGATTTATTAAGAGGATTGTTGGAATAAGCGTGTAATGTCAATTTTTTCAACAGTCCTTTTCCACGAGTATTACTTTATAATATAAATAGAATTTTAATTTATGAAATAGAGTAATAAGATAAAATGATAAAGTTTATTAAGTTATATATTTAATAATAAATTTAAAAATAATGCATTTATATTCCAAAACACTTCGACAATTTACGACAAAATATGAGGAAGATGTTTGTTATAATAAAATATAATTATGTTAAGTTACAAACAGAGAGAATTAGTATAAATAATACAGTAGGATTCTTATAAATATAGAAAGGATTAATTATGAATAATAGTTTTTTTGAAGTTCTAAAAGATGAGTTTGTGAATCTTTATAATATAGGAAAGTACATTGAAGAAAATATATATACCAATTCTAGTGCTGCTATAAAGGAGTCTAGATTATTTGCTGAAAAGTTATTAATTAATGTAGCAGAAATAGAAGAATTATATTATCTGAAAACAGTACCACAGTATGAAAGAATAAGAGAACTAAATAAAGACGGAATTATAAGTGATAAAATATTATCTGAATTTGATTTTATTAGAATAACAGGAAATAAAGCAATACATGAAGGTACTAATACTGATATAGAATATTCAGTTAAAATCCATAAAAAGCTTTATGCAATTGTTAAATGGTTCTTTGAAACATACGCATCTAACCATGAAGAAATAGTACCCGAATACGAACCAGCAAAATTCCCAAATAGAGATGGCTTTAATTTAGATCAAATTGATAATATTATTAAAAGAAAAATTGAGGAGTATATAGAGTCATCTAATAAAAAGAAATTAGTACAGGAAAAGGGGATTGAAAGAGACACTAGTCTTGTTGGAGAAGAATTAGAAATTGAAGAAGCTGCAATGAAGATATTAGGATATGAATATACTGATAAAATATTAGCTGAAGATACTAAGGATATAGATGAGGAAATTATTATAAATTCTAATAATACTGATATAAACGAAGAAGAAAAGAAATATATATATACATACAAAAAGTTAAAAGGTAGTTATTTATTAAATGAATTATCTAAATTAAGTGAATCAGCAAAAGAAGCAGTTGAATCATGTACTGAGCTAGATACTTTTAAAAAATATCTTCATGTAGATAGAAATATTCAAAACGAATTACTTGAACTAATAAAGGAAGCAAATGACTCAGAACAATCACAGTTAGTATTATTATGTGGAAGTGTAGGTGACGGAAAGTCACATTTATTAGCATATGTTAATGAAGAATATAAGGAAATAATAAGTAACTTTAAAATTCATAATGATGCTACTGAAAGTTTTGATCCAAGTCAAACTGAAATAGAAACATTAAAAAAAGTCTTAAGTGGATTTAGTGATAAAAATATAGAAAAAGCAAATGAAAAACTTATACTAGCTATTAATTTAGGAGTATTAAATAATTTCTTGCAAGCAGATGGTGTGAAAGAAGAATATACTAAATTTATTGAATTTATTAATAATAGTAATATTTTCAATCAAGAGAAAATTAGTAAAAGTAGTTCATCAAATAATTTTAAATTAGTAAGCTTTGGTGATTATAATATTTATGAGTTAACAGCAGAAGGTCCAAAATCTAAATATATAAAATCATTATTATATAAAATAGTAGATAAAAATGACAATAATCCTTTTTATAATGCATTTAGAAAGGATATTGAAGAGAATTTAGATAGTCCTGTAATAGAGAATTATAAAATTTTATCTATTGAAGGTGTAGTTGATAAAGTAACTCAAATCATAATTAAAGCAATGGTTAAAAATAAAAGAATATTAGGTACAAGAGAGCTACTAAATTTTATATATGAGCTAATAGTTCCAGCAAATATTGATGAGTTTGATATTACAAGTTCAAGTATTGATTATATTGATGCTATTTTACCTAATATGATATTTAATTCAAAAGAAAGAGGAGCACTATTAAAACTTATAAGTATTGAAAATCCTTTAGGATTAAGACATGAAAAACTAGACCAGTTAATAGTAACTCTAAATATTGCCAGTAATTTAAAACATATACTAAGTCAATACTTTGATGATAGTACTTATGAAATTATCGAAGTAATTTTAGGTGATATAGATAGTTTAAATGATGTGTCAGAAGCCTTAAGACAAAAGTATATAGATACTATTATAAGATTTGCATATATACTTGGAAATGAGACAATTCAGGATATATTTGAAGATAATGCGTATAGTGATTATATGAAGTATCTATACTATTACAATTGTGGAATGGGAAAAGAATATAAAATAATGTTTGATGAAGTAGAAAATGCAATATATAAATGGAATGGTTCACCTAAGAAACACTATATATACTTAAATGAAAAGTTAGAAAATTTTAATGTGGCAGAGCAGTTGAAAATAAAAGCTACAAATAAAAAAGGAATGTGTGAAAAGTTTAGTAGTGAATGTCTAGAGAGATTTAAAAGCAATATCACATTAGGATATGAAATTGTAGGAAGAGAATTATATGAAACTTTAGATGTAGATTATCAGTTATATAAAAAAATAGTAGAAGTAAATAATGGATACCATGTTACAAAGAACGATAAAGAACAAGGTGTTTTATTTGTTGAATTTATAGACAAGCTTTTATTAAATGGAAATATGGAGAATGAACTTTTAATTGAGGATAAAAGAGACAATAGAAAATTTAGTTTAATATATGAAAATGATTTTGATGAAGAGTTTATTTTTGAAAGGATGGAAAGCTAATGGTTTATGAAGAAAATATAAATAAGCTAAAAAAATCAATGCAAATGGGAGACAAACTAGGTAGCGGAAAACATACAATTAATATGGCTGCTCCATTCTTACCTTTTGTAACAAGCGAACCAGAGAGACCTAAGTTTAAAAGGAAATTCTCTAGTGTTACTGGGGAAGTAGTTAGACTTATAAATGAAAAAGAATTAGAAGAAGATTTCAATATTGTTCAATCTATAGATAATATTGTAGAAGTTGTTAAATGTAATAATGAAGATGATAAGAAGTATTTAAAAGAATTGGTAAAAGAGTATTTAATAGATAAAGATGGAGATATAAAAGTATTTCATGCAAAATTGTTTAATTATATAGAATTAGGCAAAGGAAAAGAAAAAGTAGGAGAAAAAAAAATAGCTCAGTTTTTATATGATATTTTATTTAGTGATAATAGTATAAGTTATATTTTTGAAGAAAATGAAACAAAGAATATGATAATAAAATTAGTATTATCTAAATTAAGTGGATTAAAAGAGAGAGAGTCTGAAAAAGTATATATTAATAAATTAGATTTTATCACAGATGTAGCTAAGGAAGATTTTAAATTTCTTATAAAACATAAAGAATTTTTCTTGAAAAATTTTCAACAGTTAATAGCATATTATTATTTTTATTATATAACTCAGTTATCAATAAAATTAAATAAGAAAGGTAAAGCCAATTTTTCTGAAGTAGAAAAAATATATTATTTATTAGATTGGGAAAAAGCAAGTAAAAATAGAAAAAGTGTAGTAAATGGATATTCATTAATAAAAGCTGAAAGTAAAAACTTATTAATAAATGTTAATGTAATTGAACATTTGAATTTCTTATGTGGTGTTAAAGGATTTACATATTTTGAGATATTAAATATGATTAATAATTCATCTAATGAAGAAAAAAATAGTTACTTAAGCACTATTCATGAATGGATTAAAATTTATAGAAACAACTTTGGTCAAGAACCTGTTGATGTAGAATTAGAATTTGAAGAATTAGTAAATACTTTAGAAAAATCTTTAGCAGAAAAAATAGAATCAGCAACAATTGCTAGATATGCACTATGGATTGAAGAAATAGGAAAAAAATATTTCTTGAAGATAAGAGGCGGTAGCTATGGATATATGCTAAATATGACACAAGAAATATTACTTATGATTACTGCTATATGTATAAAGGAAGATAAAATAACTTTAAAAGATTTATTTAAAGAATACGAAAGAAGAGGGTTATTTTTAGACTCATATTCTCAAGTTGAAGTTATTGATTTATTAGGTAAATTAAATTTAATAGATAAAAAAAGTGATAGTGGGGATGCTCAATATGTCAAATCAATTTTATAAATATTTATCAAATAAGGTAGTGGAGTATTTTGAGTCCAATGAAGTTAAGGCAGGGGAAAGATACTATATACAATTAGATGAAAAAGATCAAGTTGAGAAGTTTTATAATGAATTATCTCAAAGTGAAAATGTAAATAAATTTAGTTATAGACATAAGTTAGGAAGTGAATATAGTACATTTTCTATTAGTCTTAAAGATGATGTAAAAGTTGTTGTGGCATCAACAATAAATGTTACACCAGCATATTTAGTTACAATTAGAAATGCCTCCCAAGAACAGCAAAATGAGTGGGAAAATACAGCTTTATTAATAATTTGTAATGAGCCTAATGATAGTATAAAAAACGGATGCCGTGATATGAAAACAGAGGGTATGCCACTTAATGTTAAATATATCTCTAATAACTTAAATAATGAAATGGAAAAATCACAATTAAGCAAAATTGATAAGGAAATTGTTAAGTTCCATATTAATAATAAATTATCAGATGTATATAACGCATCATTATGGGACTATGAGGAAGTACTATCAATTATAAATAAGAATTCATTAGATAAATCGGATTATAAAGAAATAGGATTGTTTCCAGATAAAGCTTTAGATACTTATTCAAAGTCTAATGTAAAAAGTATTCAAAAGAGACTTAAAGAAAATAATAATTTATATTCAAAAGTAGAAGGTTATCAAGAATATGAAGATAAAGAACAGCAATTGGAAAAGTTATTTGATAGTAAAGGTGTAGAAAAATTAAAAAAAGAGAATTGGAGAGAAACTGATTACGTTGCAGTAAAGCAATCTTTTGAAGATAATTTAAAAAATAAGCCTCTCGGATATGAAGAGAATATGAATAAAACTATTTCTGAAGGAGTTGTGTATTGGGAAAAAGCAAAAGCGGATACTGCATCAGGAAAGAGAAAAAGACATATAATTGTATTTAATAATGGAAAACTTGATTCAATAAAGCTTAAATTTAAATTTACTGAAACGCTATATACGGAATACATTCAGCTAAAAAGTAAGGAGTTTGTTACGGTATCAGGTAAAACGATGACAGTTACTTTACCAGCAGATAAGTATGACTCTTCTTTCTATAGACTTGTATATGAGCATAAGAAACAAGCTAAATCAAAATATGAATTTAATGTTGCAGTTGTGAATATAGAAGAGGATTACTTGAAGTCTATTAAGACAATATATGAAATAAAAACAGGGTCTGGAAATAAAAATAGAATTCAGATTAATAGTGATGGAAGTGAAATTAAGTTTGGAACTTGCAATAATTTGAAAGAAGTTAATGTTGATAATTCAGATGATATTTTAGAGGTAACTGAAAACAGTTCAGTAAGAATTTCAAATATGTCATCTGCATGGGATGATGATTCATTAAGAGTTATATTGAAATCTGATAAAGGTATAGTTCCATTAGAAATCAAAGAACAGAACTTCAGAAGTAGACCTATTCACTCTATAAATTTAATGAATAGAAAGAGAGAAAGGTGCGAAGGGTTTACTTGGGAAAAAAATAAAATAAAACAAGGTACAGATGAGTTTTACTTAGAAGAAAAACTTAAAGAAACCTTTATTAAGGAAAAAAGTATTATTGATAATAAAATATTATATGGAGTACTTGAGATAGATGAAATAGCAAAGAAGGAATTAAAGCTTAGTACTGAATTAACAAATGCTTATCTTAATATTATTGAGTACTACACCAGAAAAAATAATATACCTAGCTTAACATATATAGATGAAGAACTTAGAAATCTTTATGAAGAGTATTTAAATATATTCAATAAAGAAATTGAAGAGATTCAATCAAAAGACATTATCGCTAATGATGAGTTAAAGAGAGATTTATTAAAAATAGGTACTATAAAAAGCGATGATAAGATAATGTTTACTCCATTGTCTCCAATTAATATTGCTTATAGCTTAGAAGTAAATAAGCAATTAAGTAATGATAATGTAGAAACTCATATATTAGAAAGATTAACTCCAAATAGTTTGCTACCATATATTTATGGAGATAAAAATAAATTATATAAACCTATTTATCAAAAAGTAAATATGGAATGGTTAATATATGAAAAAGAAGAGACTGTTTCAGTTGGGGAAACAAATGCATTTGTAGCAAAAGTAGTAAAAGAAAAGTTAAATCAATTTATAAATAATTTTAGTTATTTATTCCCAAAAGGATATAGAGCTCCTATAAAAATTAATATAATTAATATTAAGAATGATAGGGAAGTAGTAAGAGGTGTATTTGATTTTATTAAAAATCAAATTAATAGTGACTCGGAAAATATTATTCCAATTGAAATAAATGTTTATAATGGCAAAGGAATATCTGAATTTGACAGATTTTTTGATATAAATAGCATTGAAAAATTGCAAGAAGAATTTGATATATCATTTAAGTCAAAGAATAATCAATTTGATGAAATTGATATTATGAGAATGGCATTACAAAATATAAGGTATTATAAACATAATGATATAAATTATAAATATGCACATATATCTTTTTATAAAACTGGTGCTAGTGAAGAGGCAGCAGAAGATAATGCTAGCAGTCTTGAAGCAGGAGTATCATTAGGAGGATTATTATCTACGGTAACATCAAATAATAACAATAATGATTATAGAATTGGATTTGGTACAAGAAATTTAGTAGATAATAAAAATGAATTAATTAGAACTGCAATAAACTTAAATGAATTAGCTGTGAACTGCTATAATGGAGGAATAAACCCTTATAGAAAGGATACATCAATAGTAACTAGACCATTAACTTTAGCTGAAGAAGTAAAAGAAAAATTATTTAATTCATCTAATTGGGTAACTTTCATTGAACCAAGTTTTGGATTGGAGTACTTTGAAGAAGATAACAATGATGAATTAGTAGTAATTCATTATAGTGATCAATATACTTCTACAGATCAATATGATACTATTACAGTTACAAATAAATCAGAACAATATAAATATATTATTAAAGAATTTTTAAGTAAAAAGAATATTGAAAATGTAAATGAAGAAAAATTAAATGAAATAATAAAAAGTTTCAATAGTATTAATGGAGAATGGCTACTTAATCTAATTGCTAATAAAAGTGAGTTTGATAGAGAAAAACTTAGTATAATTTCTGCTTTAAAATATGGATTAAGTATATTAAATCATGAAGATATAATATGGGTTCCAATATCTTTAGAAGAGATAATAAGGGTATCTAGTGCAGTTAAATTAAATAAAAGTGAAGGAATATTTTCGCTTAAAAATTTAAAGGAAAAGGGAATGCATAGTGATGATTTAATATTTATTGGTGTTAATATTAAAGATGAAGATAATTTAAAAGTGTATTATTATCCTGTTGAAGTAAAGGTTGGATATAATTTTGCGACTGTAGTTAATAAAGGTTCAAAACAATTAGCTAATACTTATGAATTATTAAGAAATCAATTAACTCAATATAAAATTAATGATAGAAAAGTTTTTAAAAATAAGTTCTTTAGAAATTTCTTTATAAAATTATTTATAACAAATGCTCAAAAATTATGTGTTAACAATATATGGAACGATAAAGAGTTTGATAGAATTACAAGGCTAAAGAAATTATTATTAAATGATGAATATAATGTGTCATTTGAATTAGAAGATATCATAGGTAAAGGTGCTCTAATTTCATTTAAGAAAGATAATACATGGAGAAGTATTAGAAAAGATGAGGATATTCTTTATATTGAGTTAACAGAAGATGATGCTTATTATGGGGTAGCTGAAGGCATTACAGAATTAGATATAAGATTAGGTAATGGAGAATTAGATATACCAACAAATGATTTGTTAAGAAATAAAAACTTAGAAGGATTAAAAGAGACTGAATGGATACAAGATAGTGAAATTGATGAAGAAGTTAATGATGATTGGATAGATGAAATTAATAGTGAAAATGAAGTAATAGATAACTTTCCAGAAGAAAAAGTAGATAATGATTTAGATTTGGAGAAATGTTTAGACAGAGATTTAGAACCAATAGATACTAAGCCAATAATAGAAAAAAATAATGAAAATAAAAATTTCAAAAATGATATGCGAATATTATTAGGAGAAGCAGAAGGATCAACTAAGAAAATATATTGGGAATATGGAAATAAAGGGCTAGCTAATAGACACATGCTTATTACAGGAAAATCTGGAAATGGAAAGACATATTTTATTCAATGCGCTTTAAAAGAGTTAGTTGATAATGGAGTGCCTGCCATAATAATTGATTATACTGATGGGTTTAAATCATCTCAATTGGAACCAGAATTTAAAGAGTACATTGGTGATAGATTGAAGCAATTTATTGTAGCAAGAGATAAATTCCCTTTAAATCCCTTTAAGAAAGGGCAAAAAGAATTAGATGAAGATATTTTCATTGATGAAGATTCAGTTGATGTAGCAGAAAGATTTAAATCAGTTATAGGTGCAGTTTATAAAGAATTAGGTGTTCAACAATTAAATTCTATTTACCAAGCTGTACAGAATGGATTAGATAGATATGATGGAAAGTTAAACTTAAGAACATTTAGGAATGAGTTAGAAGAAGATAAATCTTCATATGCACAAACCGCATTATCTCAATTAAATGTATTATTAGATAAAAATCCATTCGAAGAAAGTAAAGAATTCCAATGGGATGATTTACATAAAGATGGTGGAAAAATATTTATAATTCAATTAACTGGTTATACAAAAGATGTACAAAGAATAATAACAGAAATGATATTATGGGATTTATGGAACTATAAAACACAACATGGAAGTAAGGACAAGCCTTTTGCTGTAATTTTAGATGAAGCTCAAAACTTGAACTTTGGGGATAATTCACCATCAACTAAGATATTAACAGAAGGTAGAAAATTTGGATGGTCAGCATGGTTTTCAACTCAATTTTTAAAAGGTCAGATGGATAAAGCAACCATAAGTAGATTACAAAACTCAGCTCAAAAAATCTATTTTGCACAAACAGAAGAGGAAGCTTCAGTTGTAGCTAATGGATTTGCCAATAGCTCAGAGGAAAGAAAAATATGGACAAAGAAATTAATTAACTTAGAAAAAGGAAATTGTATTTCTTATGGACCAATTAGAGATGATAGTGGAGAAATGATTCTTGCAAAGCCTATTAAAATAAGTATATCATCACTTAATGATAGGATAAAAAAATAATAATATAAAATTCCTACAGATTTTATATATTTAGTATAGATATTTGTAGGAATTTTTTATAAAAATAAGCATGTAAATAAGAAGGAGAAAGTTATGAAGTATAGTAGCAAAGATAAAGAGTCTATTAAAGAATATGCAAGAAAACTACTTAATACAAGCTTAAGAGAGTTTTATGGTGAAAAATTAACCCATAGGTTTGATAATAAAAAAGCAAAAGGGAGACTTGGACAAGTTGTAGAAGAGGAGTTTTTTGGATATAAAGTTAATTCAAATAAAGATGCTGATTTTAAAGAAGCTGGTGTAGAATTAAAAGTTGCTCCTCTTAAATCCATTAAAATAAAAGAAAAATCAGATTTATTAAGAGAACAGAAAGGAATTTCTGCTAAAGAAAGAATTGTATTATCAATAATAGATTATATGGAAGTTGCAAAGGAAACTTGGGATAATAATTCATTAATGAAAAAATGTAAAGAATTATTATTGATGTTCTATTTAAATGAAAAAGATGTAGCCGTAGAAGATTTAAAATTTGAATTAATAAATTTATGGACTCCATCTGATGAAGATATGAAAGTTATTGAAGAAGATTGGAATATAATAGTCAATAAAGTTAAAGAAGGACGAGCTGAAGAGATATCTGAAGGAGATACATTATATTTAGGTGCGTGTACAAAAGGGAGCACAGCTGATAAGAGTAAAAGAAAGCAACCATTTTCTGATGTAGAAGCTCCTCAGAGAGCATTTTGTTTTAAGAGATCTTATGTTGATTCTATAATAGAAGAACTAATGATTAGAGAGACTTATATACAGCAGGAAAAATATAAAAGTGTATCTGATAAAATTAAGGGAGTATCATTTGATCAAGCTGTATTAGACACATTTGAAAGGCTAAAAGGTTTATCACTTAGAGAGATAATTGGAAAATATGATATTAAGAGAGAAAGAAAATCTAAAAGTTTTAATAGACTAGTAATAGATGATATATGTGTGAAAGAGTTTGGTGACAAACTTGAAAATCTATATGAATTCCAAAAGGCAAATATTGAAATTAAGACAATTGTATTAAAAAAAAATAATATGCCTAAAGAATCAATGTCATTTGAACAAATAGATTTTTGTGAAATAGTTAATGAAGAATGGGAAGATTCTAAAATAAGAGATAAGTTTGAGAATAAAAAGCATTTATGGATAGTATTTAAACTTAAGACTAATACGAATAAACTGGCAGATGTATCTTTAGAAGATATAATTCTTGAAAAAGTAATGTTTTGGAATATGCCAATGAGTGATTTGGAAGGAAGCATGAAAAAGGTATGGAAAGACACCGTTGAAAAGATTAAATTAGGTGATTATGACAACTTTATAAAAATAAAAGATGGAGAAATTGCACATATAAGACCAAAAGGTAAGGATAGTTCAGATTTGATGATTACACCTCAAGGAACATATGAAAAGAGAAAATGTTTTTGGTTAAATGCTAAATATATAAAAGAGCAAATAGAAAAAGAAGACTAATGCTAGTCTTCTTTTTCTATAATATCATATAATTTTTCAGCCATAAGTGTTATTAGATTTACAACTAAGGCATTACCCATTGTAAAATATCTAAATGAATGTGTCATTCCAGTATTAGTCCAATTATCTGGGAATCCATTTATTCTTTCACATTCAACTGGAGTAAGAAGTCTAAGTTTTCCAGTAGTTAAATCCTCAACAACATGTGTACTTCTATTTTTACTTCCTTCACTTGTAAGCATTGTTCTTGCAGGTCTATCTATAGGATCAGGGAAAGATAATGCACCTTCTCTAAAAGTATATTTATGGCCAGTTTTTGAAGTTCGCTCAATAGCCTTTGCACCTTTCATATAAGTCCATTTATCTAAATCATCACCAATTAAATAATATTTTTCATCTACTTCTTTTTCTAATATATCTAGTAGAGTAAGTGGCGGATTATGTAGTAATTCACAAGGCGAAGCTTCAATTGTATAAATATTTCCCTCAAAGCATACACCTGTGTTTTTAAAATCAAATTTAAAATTATTAGATGTTTCTAAAATATCCATAGGAAGTTTATATTCTATAGTAGAATGGCTTATATGTAATTCGTCAAAGCCTTCAACTTTGAAAATTGAACTAAAGAATCCTTCATTTTGTAAAATAGATTTTATAGGTTTATCTTTTATAGAGTAGAATTTTGTATCTTTGTGACAAGCAAAAATGAAAGTTCTTCTACGTCTTTGTTGGAAACCATATTCAGCTGCATTGATTACTCTCCATTCAACATAATATCCAAGATTATTTAAACATGATAAAATCACACCAAAATCTCTACCTCTTTGTGATGTAGGAGATTTTAATAGACGATCAACATTTTCAAGTAGAATAAATGGAGGTCTTTTATCTTTTACAATTCTTTCAATTTCCCACCAAAGAACACCTTTTTTTCCTTCAATACCTTTAGCACCTGTACTAGCAACTGAATAGTCTTGACAAGGAAAACCTCCAACTAATACTGAATGTTCAGGAATAACATTAGTAGGGACTTGAGATATATCAGTATTACTATATTCAGTAACACCACCAAATTCATTAAAATGATATTTATAACATTCAAAAGCATGTTGAACTTTTTTACTAGGCTCCCACTGATTAGCAAAAACAGTAGTCCAGTCTTTAGAATTGTTTTCAAAACCTATTCTAAATCCTCCAACACCAGCAAAAAGCTCACAGATAGTTTTTTTCACGCACTCTACCTCCTTTGTACTTATGTAATTATACTATATTAAATTAAATTTGTGAAGATCGAATTATAAAATTTATGAAATATAATATTTTTATTAAATGTATGTGTATGCTTACAATATATAGTTTAATAATCATAAGTATTTATTAAAAAGCTTTTTTTTAAATTTTTCTATATTTAAAAAATAATATATATTGTAATATTTGAAATTTTATTATTATTAAATAACTATAAATAATATAAAAAATTTAAACTCTAATAATTACAGGTATAGAAAAATAAAGGAATATATGTTATAATTTGTTGTATTATTATATAAAAATATAAAATATTAAACAGGATTGGAAAGATAACGTGGGAAAAGAGAGAGAATTAAATGATTATTTAAAAGAAGTAAAAAGAAAAGTATCATTATTGATAGAAAGAAATAAAATGCAAGAAAATGAGGAATGTTTAATTGCATTTAGGGGAGAAGCACGTGATTATGGGTTAACTAAATTAATGCCATCATTATTTAGAGATAGCACTTACGTCACAAAAGAAAAATATTTATTTGAATTACTTTCAGATTATGATGTAATTCATAATGAAAAAAAAGGAAATGTAGAGAAGGCAATAGAAGCTCAACACTATGTAGCAATAACTAGAATGCTAGATATTACTTTTAATGTATTAGTAGCTTTTTATTTCGCTTGTATTTCAGAACATGATGAAGATGCAAAGATATATATTTTTTGTTTTCCTGAACATTATTCACCGCACTCTAAATATATAGAGAAATTTTATACTAGCATATTAGATGGGAAAAAGATTGCTTATTCCAAAAACTTTAAGGTAATATCACATAGTTATTTAAATAATAGAATAAAAGCTCAAATGGGGGGATTTATTTTCTTTCAAGGACAGGAATTTTCACCAATAAGTTCAGTATATTATGAGAGTATAGAAATAAAAGCACACGATAAAAAAAATATGCTTAAAGAATTAGATCTTTTATTTGGAATAAATAATGCCACTATTTTTCCAGATAAGGAGAATAGAGCAAATCTTGTAAAAGAAAAATTTAATCAATTTAAATCTAGAGCGAGGGATTTATCAATTGAAGATGAAATATATACATATTTTGAACGAATACAATATGAGAGTAATATATATATAAATAAGTTAGGGAAAGATTTCGATAGGATTAAATATTTAAGGAAGTTAAGAAAAGAACGTGAGGATTTATTAAATTACATCGATATAAATTTTAAATGTGGCAGTGAAAATGATGAAAAGAATAAATGGATTAGTTACATTAATGATAGTTTTAAAATTATGGAAAATTTATAAGGAGAAATAGTTATGATAAAACCAATGGATATAAAAGAAAAAATTATAAAAGGGCTAAATATACATAGTGATACAGCAGAAGTTATATATTTCGACAACGAAGATAAAAAGAAGATGAATCAATTTTTCTTGGTTGAAGGAGAAGATTTAAAGCTAGGGACAGATCTCAGATTTTTAGTTTATAATTGTGCAGAAAATGGATATACGTTTGAAATAGATGTTTATAAAGAGGTAATTGAAAAAGTTAAAAGTGAAAGTATTTTTTTACCTGTTGTGATATTTAACGATCTCGATCATGAGACAAGAATAAGGAGAGAATTATATGAACAGTCAAAGAAAGCCAATGTTAGAAAAGAAATTAATAAGTATTTTGATGAAAAAATATCTATATATATAAATATAGAAGATGAAATAGAAATCGAAGTTGAAGAAAAAGGAATAAATTATCTAGAATATAAAATAATATCAGAAAATATATCAAGTGAAGAAAAGAATTTAGAAGGTTATATTTATAATATATCATATTTAGAATTGAAAAAGATTTTAAATGTTACAGGAAAGAATTTATTTAAAGAAAATGTTAGAATAGGATTAGATAACAATAAAATAGGTAAGAAGTTAAAAAAAACATTTAAAGATTATATTAAAGTTGGAATATTTAATTGTATAGATAAAGAGTTAAAGAACTTAATTGGGGAAGAAAAATTATTAGAAGTATTAGATTTGAGTTTAAACGATATAAAAGTTAGTTTACCAGAAAGATTTTGGTTTTATCATAATGGAGTAACAATATATTCATACAATGATAGAAAAGTAGAAAGAAGTAATAATAAAATAAAACTAAATCCTAATAGCATCAGTGTTATAAATGGAGCTCAAACAGTTACAAATTTTTATAATGCAATTAAAGAATTAGAGTATGAATTAGAAAAAAGTTTTTTAGAGTTAAAAGTAGATCATAAATATAATCTTGAGTGGATTAATGATAAAATATTTAATGTATGTAATAAAATTAAAATAAAAACCATTATTATAGATGGATCTAAAGAGTATGTAAATGGTATTTCAGTTGGATTAAATACGCAAATACCAATTAATGATAAAGATATTTATGCTAATAGTGAATGCGTAAACCATATTAATAGCCATTTAAAAAAAGCTGGAATCAGTATAGTTAGAGAAGGTGAGGTTGGTATTGATGGACGATTATCAGTACTTGACTATGTTAAGAAATATTTAATTATGACAATGCAGCCAGGAAAAAGTAAAAATTTCAATGCAGAAGAATTGGAGAAAGTATTAAATAAATCAAAAGATAAATGCACAGAAAATGAATTTGCTAGTAAACTTAAAATGCTAATAGATTTAGATAGATTATGGAATACTATAATAAAAAATGATGATATCTTAGAAGAAAGTAATAAAGGATATTGTAAGTATGGAAAGAATTACTTTGGAAGTTACCTTATTAAAAATAATATAAGTGAAATAAATAAAGAAAATGTTTATAGTTTTTTTAAAAGATTTATTAAAGATTTTAAAAGTATTCAGACTAAATTAAATATATCTACAGTAGGTATAGATAATTTTAAAAGTGATAATTTATTTACAGAATATATTAAAAATTTAGATGAAAAAGAATACAATGAGCGTACTGAAGTAGGAAAAATAGATAAAGAAGTGTTGTTAAATTTTATAAAAAAGAATGAAGGAAGAGATATTTACAAGAATATTGCTAATTATCTAGATTGCTATAATATTTTTATAAATAATTATAAAGTCATTATTTTAGAAAAAAATGAAGTTAAAGATTCATACGATTTTCAAGAAGATACATTTTCTGAACTATATTTAAATAAAAAAGATGATGAAAATGTAACAAGTGAAGAATTTGAAAACTCTAAGTTTGCACATGAAATTAGTAAAAGATTTCCTGTATTTATTATAAATTTTGAAGATTTTAAGCAGAATATAATTAAAGATGTTAAAATTATATCTGAGTTTTCTTTTGAAATATTTAATCAAGATGCAAAAGAAGTGTATAATAAAACTAAAGATGCATTTGACAAAGGAGATGAGAACGCCTTCGTTAAAAGTAATGATAATTTAAAATTTTATGTGAGAATAAACACAAGTAATGATAATGAGACTTTTGAATTTTCTAATGGGGAGCAAATAAGTAGAAGAACTTTTGCAGCGAAGAAGGAAACTGTGAAAGAATTATTAAGTAAATTTCAATAAAAGAACTTAAATATAGTATGTACAATGATATTGTAGAAATATAATAAAGATTGTCTATATTAAGGTTATATCTATGTTAATGACACTATAAAAAAGAATTATTTAATAAAAAGCGGATTTTTGTATTATAAACTGTCCATCTCAAGTAGACATAGTAAATAATAAAAAATTATGCTACTAAGGGAACCTGCGGATAAGTTTGCATAATTGATTTTATATGTTAATTAAATATAACTGGAAATAAAATTTCCAGTTATATCAACTAATCTAATTTAGAATTTACACAAATTTTTAGACATTCTCTATAAAAATCATTTACACAAATTTATCGATAGTCTCGATAAAATTTGAAATTCAAAATATCATTAAAACTAGTAATATAATATGAAAATAACAAATATAGTCTTGTTGTTATCTTCTTCATATTCTGCACTGATGCAGTTAGTAGATATTGCTCTGACACTTTTTCGCGTCCGCGGAAGTGAGCATAGCGAAGTCCATGCAGATTTTTTGAATCTGCAAAGCTTCGCTCAACTGTCTCTTTTCTTTTATCGTAAATACCTTTTCCCTTCTCAGTTTTAAGAAAATTTTTATTATCGTCTTTATGGTTTTCCAAAACGTGTCGTATAATTATTTTATATTTAGATTTTTCTCCAAGACATTTATCTTTATGTGAGCAACACATGCATATTTTTTTAAAACATCTATATTCTTTGTATACATTCTTTTTTTATGAGGAGAACGTGGTGTTAGTATAAAGTAGTGGACACATTAAATCGAACT
>UMFS01053919.1_pt1 | contig 26902 bp, 25 predicted proteins | sample 1965071 | NCBI WGS metagenome assembly UMFS01 (sample SAMEA4836052, study PRJEB28245) | human gut metagenome | biome: gut microbiome; material: fecal sample | place: Denmark | collected 2008
TGTCTTTCGCTTTCCTCGTCAATTCCCTCATCAAGAGATGTCTGCAAAAAAATCTGTAATGGCTTCACATTACCGCTTTTTATATCATTTGCAATCATCTGAACCTGTGCTTCCCTGTCCGGTACCGAATCTCTGTATTCAAAAGTGTCAATATCATAAGATAACTGGTCAAGTTCTGCCGCAATCGTCTGTATCTTCATTTCTTTTGTCTCCCTTTCATTGACATCTTTCTCCGGATATGCTGCAATCAGTTTTTTAAGGGCATCCTGCACTATGGGAGTATCCCGAAGCTCTGGTGTGTAATTCAGAAAATCCACATCTATGCAATTTTCTCTGACAATATCTGCTTCCTCATCTTCCCATTCTTCTGTACCATCAATGTGCATATTGACACCAATCGAAGGTATTCCATGCATATGGGACGGATTAATGGCATTGTAAAGTTTCATAGCTTCCTCTATCGTTTCAATGCCCTCATGGAACTCTCCTATAGTGTGAAATTCTCCACATTCTGCAACCGTAAATGTGATATGGACTGTCTCTGGTTCAATCACAGGCTCTTTTTCCAGTTCCGATATTATATTTTCTTCTGCTATTTTTTCTTTTTCCGGTTGCTGTTCCAGTGCGTTTTCTCTGCCCTGTGTAACAAGCTGATTGTTGATCTGCTCCTGCTGTGCCTTATCCTGCAGGTAGGTTTCCACCTCTGGCAGATCAAATACATATTTCAGACGCTTGCCATGGACATCATCCTCATCCAAAAGTGAGATACCCTTTGCACCTTTATTTACCCAGCAGTAGATACGCTCATTCCAAATCTTAATGGAAGCACACGCTGTTGCGTCCAGTCTTTGTGCATAGATTAAAAGCTGTTCCCGGAACGGATATTTATATAATCCCACCACAGTGGTAAGGTATCTCATCCATTCCTCATGATTTTTGACAACCTCGGCTGCTGTCTCTTTTGCCAGAGCCGATATAAAATCATATTTTCTCACACAGTTCTCCTTCCTGTCATAGATACGACAAACAGGCAGCCACACTCCTCTGCATGACTGCCTTTCCATGATTGAATGTTACGATTATTCGATTGCACCAAAGCTGAAACTTTTGCCCTCCTGTGCTTTTTTTGGTGCAAACCTTGATTTTACCTCTGCAACCCTCCCCTCTAATGCCTGAAACATATCGTCTACCTGTTCCTGTGTATATTCATAGGAACTGCAGTTTGCAAGATTTTCCAGTCTTCCAAGGGCATCCACTGCCTTATTCATGCGGTACTCGCCAATGCGGATAAACTTCTCCGCCTTTGTCTCATTTTCCTTTGCTGCAGGCTCGCCCTGCATTTCCTCTGTTGACATTGTTACATTTGTTTCTTCCATGTGTTTTTCCTCCATTTTTTGATAAAAAAAGAGAGCGTATAGGTTTTCCCATACGCTCTGACGCTGTGTTGCTATTTAGTTATGTGTGGTATTAGTGTTGTCCCGACAAACGGGAAGTTGTCAGATACTCATTTGTCTGTTTAAATATATCATTATTTGTTTTTATTCATTTCTACTATGTATAGTGATTCCAACATAAAAGTCAAATCTTGCGGAGAATCTCCATCGCCTCAACCTTGTCCGTTCTTCCTACAAGGAACAGGTCAACGGCTATTTTTAGACCTAACTGATGGCCTTGCTTCCATGCACTCGACCTTATTATACTGAGAAATATGCATTAAACAGAGAAGCAATCCTATTACTTCTTCGCATTCTCTTCCAATTCCAACATGTATTTATCAAAGTCAGACATAAACAATCTGTCCTGAATAACACGATACTTTTCAAATTCAGTCTCGGCTTTAGCCTTGGCAATCTCTGCCGTGATCTTTCCTGAATTCTGAAGGACCTCTCTGTCATCAGCCATCAGGAATAAATCCAGACGCCTTGCCCAGTCCTCCATTGTCATCGGAATGTGACGCTCTGCACGATCCTCTGCCAGATCCAGGTATGCCGAAACGATACGCTCTAATGAACGCATTTCCTGATCAGAAAGATAATTTTTTGCAACACTCACATCACTTTTTACAATCTTTCCTTCCGGTGCTGCTGCCCACGTGGTCAGCCCCATATGTGGCTTATCAGCATCTGCTCGCTCATAAATCAACTCTGCTACCGTATGTCCGTGAACTGCATAATGCATCTTGTTCTGCACCTTGTCAAAAAACTGCTTTGTCGTTTTTGCTGTGCGGTCGTAATCAAGAGCTGTAGCATAGATGTCCGTTATCTTCTGATAGAATCTACGCTCAGACAAACGGATCTCACGAATCTGCTCAAGCAAACGATCAAAGTATTCTGTTGTGAGCACGGAACCACCGTTTTTTAAGCGCTCATCATCCATGACCCAGCCTTTGATGGTGTAGTCCTTTACGATGCCATTGGCCCACTTACGAAACTGCACTGCTCGCTCATTATTTACCTTGAATCCAACTGCAATAATCATTTGAAGATTATAATGTTTCGTATCACGAGTGACCTGACGTGAACCTTCGGTTTGAACTATTCGGAAATTCCGAATAGTTGCAGACTCTTCTAACTCACTATCTGCATAAATCTTTTTAATATGTTCATTTATCGTTGGTAAACCAACGTCATATAATGTGGCCATCATCTTCTGTGTCAGCCATATATTCTCATCCTCATAGCGCATCTCGATACTGTCCTGCTGGTCGCCAACTGAGGCAATATAGGTCAAATATTCCGCTGCACTGGAACGGATGGTTATTTCATCTTTTTTCTTTTTCAAATAAGAGGCCTCCTTTATAAATCGAAATGTCAATACTCTGTTCCACCAGAGTATGTTGGAAAAACTGTAATGTAACATTCCAAAATCTATTTATTATTTGCATATTTTGCCCATTTGTAGTGAATTATTAATAACAATTGGGATATGTGTTTGCAGATACATGCTTGGGGGAGATGAAGAAATCGTACTCCTCTTTATTTATTAGGAAAAATAGTAGCACCAAAAGGAATATCTATTCCACTTAGGCTACTATTTTTATTCACTCAGCACTTTCCCTCACATCTTGATATCATTGATAAGAGCTGTAATGAATACAATGCTCTGCATTTCAAGAAAAACTTTGCAAAAAGAAAACAAATCTACCGAAAAGAAAATCAATGCTCTAAACCACTTTTTCTAATTGTTTGAAAATTTCTTTTCCATAACTTATATATTAAATACAAATAATCTTTTTATTCAAATTCTATTTCTTCTTCTGCCTTACTATATACATCAATTTGATTTTGTATATCAATTCGATTTACAAGCCATCCTCTAACCATACAAAGCTTAATAAAGTCATCAATTCGATTAACTCCATTCATTTCTTTAAGAGTAACAACTACTCCAAACTGTAATCCTCTTCCAGCTTTCGGAGTTAAACGTTCTTTAATCTTTATACTCAGCCCCCACATGCCAGCAGGATATGCTTTTCTCGGTCTTGCCTTCTCCTTTAATGCTTCACTAATATGTTTTACATTATCCCATTTGCGGTACAGCTTTCTTGCATCTTCTTCATAAATACTTTGAACTCCTTCATCCGCCTGCTTGTTATAGTCAATAGCTTTAATCATTGCTTTTCCATTTTTCTCTATTATTCTTCCGAAATGAAGATCCATCTCAGTACTTGTATAATCAACCCCCTGATTTCTATCACATTTAGGAAAATAAGCTAATGTTGCCTTAGCAAAAAAAGGATGTGCATTCATATCTTGCGGAACCGGAATATTATAAGTATACGTTTCATATTCATCAATAGTACCACTCATAATAAATCTAATTTCATCATCTTTAGAATGCGTAATATCTTCTATTCTCTTTGGTACAATTCCATATCCCATTGAATATGAAATATTATCTTGTCGATTCCACCCCGCCGCAGAATCAATTATTAAGGCTTTTGCTACTTCTCTACTTAATCCAACAATATGAATTAAATATGCCATTTTTCTTGCAATCCATGGTGCTGCAAATGAAGTTCCACATACAGTTGCCATCCCCAATGGTTCACATACTGTTATTTTTTCATCTCCATCACCACCATAATAGCATATATCTGGTTTATAAAAAAACGACAACACGGGTCCTACTCTCGTATATGATGCTGGTTTTCCTTTAAAATCAACAGCATTAACAACCAACGAATTTAACGAATCCGCAGGTGCGCCAATTTTAACATTTCCTGTAGTTCTTCTTCCTTTATTTGTTCCAGCTACAATAAAGATTACATCATACTCACACTGTATTCTATCTAGTTCTGCTGCTTCAGGAGATATAAAATTAGGATCAATTTCCATCGCTGAACCCAACGATAAATTCCATACTTTTATATCTCTATTACTTGCTACAATATCTCTAATCATTTTTAAAATTGTAAAGGAACTAAATCCTCCTGCCGTTGCTACCCCAAAATGTCTAACCCTAAAATGTCCACATCCATCCTGCAATTTAGGATTGAATGACGGTCCATCCACAATTATTGAAGAAACCGCAGTTCCATGAAAATAATCTTTTGGTTCAAGTAAAATATTTGAATCAACCACTCTTTTATATTCAACCCAATCATGAAAATATACCCTTTCATCGAATTGCGTATCTATTACACCTATCACAGGTTCATTTTGAGGTTTTTCAATAGAAATAATCCCATCCGATTCAATTTCTTCAACATCATTCAAAACAATATCTGCAAAATTCTTCACATGCATTGCAATTAAGTATGATGCATTATTCTGTAAAATTTCTATTTCTCTAGGTTCTAACCGCAATGTTGTCTCGTCAATCATCTTAGCATTTATCATATCAATCCCAAACTTGCTTAACAATTCTGCGGTACCAACTCCCGTTTTATAAATCGTTACAATAGATTGCTCTTTTATTTTTTCTTTAGCACGATCAAGCTGAAAACTTTCTACATAATTACAATCCACAATTACTTTTAAAAAGGTAGATTTTGCCATTATACTATCATTATATTTTCCACCATTAATTAGTAATGTATCTTCGTCTGTAATTTCTCCATTAAAGTAACGTTTAATGACCAACTCACACTGTTCTAGATATTCTATCGACTTTCGAATTGCATCAAAAGATATAAAGTATGTAAATACATGTTTTTTTACCATAATATTTTTACTGTTATATCCATCTTCAAACTTAGCACCTCTAATACCCATATTAGGATGAGCCCCTTTTTCACCTAAAAGCAACTGTAATCTATTACTTTTAGCTACTATAGATTTATAATGAACACTAACAAGAACACCACCAATTGTTTGTTCTTTTTTCCAATATTTTTCCAAATTTTGTAATTGACACTTTAATTCTTCAATATGTTGGACTGTCACCTTAGAACCTTTAGGAAGATTAACTGGTCCGAATCCACTAACGTTTTTTCTCTGCTGAAACTTTCCTTTTAATTGTAATATATTATTCATCTTCTTGCTCCTTTAATTCCCTTGCAACTGTACTCTTTGGTATCTTCGTCAGAATTCCTATTTCTCGTATTGTAAATTTTTGCATTTGCAATTTCTTTAAATCTTCTGGCTTTTCACTATTTACTGTATAATAGAGTCTACGAAAATAATCCATCCCATCTTCGGGATCACTAAACGCCACTGCTGTTCTAATAATATTTTTCAATTCTCCAGGATATGGTATTGTTTCCATCAAATTTATTATTTTTCTAAACAAACGAATATCTTTATTTGCAAGTTTAAATTTCGTCAAAAATTTGTTCAAAAACTCTTCTGCTATAGACATTAAATCATCTCGCGTATATCTATTGAAATCAATTACCGAATCAAATCTTCTGACTAATGCTTTATCAAAATGAGAAAATAAATTCGTTGTCGCAACCATAACAACTCTTTCATCCATATAGTCCATGCCTTTCAGCATTGACGACGTTGCTCGCCCCATTTCCCTTAAATCATTCGCATTAGTTCTATCAAGTGCGACAGCATCAATCTCATCAAAAAGCACAATTACTTTTTCGGGATGAACAAAATTATTTATTTCCTTAAAAAGTGCTGATATATTTTTCTGCGTCTGCCCTAACTTACTATCAATGACTGCTGCAAAATCTACCATATAAATATCTCTATTTAGTACACGTGCTAATTGCTTTACTGCTTCTGTCTTTCCCGTTCCTGGTGCACCTTGAAATAAAAATTTATTAATTCCAGCATTATGTGCAACAGCATGAACTATTCCCAGTAAATCTTGTGTAATTGAATCTGGTAGCCATAGACTATCTCCTGATGCTTCCATTTTTTCAAACATCGCTGATTCATGCTCATTCATTTGTGGTAAAAATGTATTCGCATTTGACATCAATGCCATTATATATTCAGCCAATTGATAATCACCAGATTCATCAAAATCTTTTGCTATTTCATATGCCTCGCTTCTAAATCCTGCGTCGTTTTCCTCAGAATAATATTTTATTAAATTTATAACGCTTTTCTTTTTCATATGCGTCACTCCTATTCTTTCTGTGTTAATTACACTATAATGCATTGGGACAAAAAAGTCAATATTGGGACAAAGAAATTTTTATTTTATTATTGACTTTGAGAAATACAGATGCTATATTGAATATGAAATGAGTTAGATGTAAAAGTCCAATAAAAAAGAAACCAGCATCTATTTCGAAAGGATTACTGGTTTCTGTGTACAAATGTACTTTACCCGAGGACATTTTAACACAGAACCCCTTTGTTCGCAATATAAACTTCCATTCGTTATTGATTTCTTTTCTTATTGTTTACATATATTTATCAAAAAACAGAAAGGAAGTATTTTAACATGAAAGCAACAAAAATCAAAATGCAAAATGGATGTAAACATTCATCAAAAACTATTGAAATATCAGAAATTTATATTGAGGGATGCAATAACCCTGGATTCTTTACCAAGTCATACTTACATGATTACTTAAAAAAGAATCCAAACTCGATTCAAGTGAATATTTATCCATATCCTAACTTGATTCCGGCACTTAGCTCAAGCGGTGAGAAATATGTTCGTTCAGAACCTAATGATACTCCTAATGACAATCTATTGAAATTACCAAGATCTTAAAAAACATGCAGATGAAGATGCCATCTGCATGTTTTTCTTACTCAGCTACTATACCCCAAATTCTGCAAATTTCTCATCTACATATTCTTTAGTTCTACAATCACTTGCGTAATGACTCAATCATTTCTTCTAAATGCTTTATCACAGAACTATTAAACTCATGGATATAAAGGAAACAGATTTCTTCTGCAAGCTCGCTTTCCTCCATGCCGCATCGCTTCAAAACGGTATAATCAATACTGTCTGCAAGCGTCTGTTTTATCCTCACTTCCACGTTTAACCCATCCAATTCCTCTAAAAAACTACCTTCTTTGAGATATTCCATATCTGAAGCAATTTCTTGATAACAATCTTCTGCAATTCGTTCCGCAATCTCCCTAATCCGGCTCACAAATCCATTTTCTTTGTCTGTCTCCCCGTAGGTTCTTTCCAAACGTTCAAGAACTACGTCCTTATGTTCCTCCTGCATTTTCCAAAGATCAGGAAAACGTCCTATCCTTCTTGCCTTATGTACATCCGAAATATCAAAGACATATTTCAATCCTGTATTCGTATCATCATCAATCAGGGCAATCCCCTTTGCCCCTTTATTTACCCAACAGTGATTTTTTCATTCCATATCTCTATGGAAGCGCAAGCCCTTGCATCCGGTCTTTGGGCATAGATTAAAAGCTGGTCTAGGAATGGGTACTTGTAAATTCCTGAAGCAGTATTCAGATACCTTCTCCAGCTTTCTTCGTTCCGTACCACCTCTTTTGCTGTAGCTTCTGCCAGCTCTGAAATCATATCGTATTTTTTCATGGTAAACCTCCGTTAAATATTTTTTGTGTAATAAAATAAAAAAGGTGGCTATGGTTCGTTCATAATCCATTGCCACCAGTGACGGTAAATGTTATTCAATTTAAGGTTGCTCCTTTCTGATTTTTGCTGTATTTATATATGGGAAAAGCACCTAAGATTTTCTCTTAAGTGCTTTCTAAAATATAATATATTATTCCATATTAATTGGAGATTTGTCGGATTCTTCAGAACAAAAAAATAACAATTTTGCCTCCGCCCTTTTTCTTAACAAACTGTAATTTATCAGACTACGCATAAATATGTTATATCTAATATTCTACTTTTTGATAACTTGGCATAAACGTCACTTCTGAAATATCGCTCATTTTATGTTCTTTAAGTATAGTTCTATTTACGTATATATCTTTAGGCTTACATTTCAACATTTTTTTGATATACTTTGCACAATTCATTTTCCCTCCCAAATATTTATAATCATCAGAAATATCACATATATTGATAGATTTGAATCGACTATCTAAAGTAACCATTCCTTGTTCTTCAATAAGAATATCACTCAATAACTTATTAGGATTGATCAATGCACAAAGATTACTTTTTAAAACAGGCTCTATCCCCGCATTCAATTCACCTTTATATTCAATACCAGTTTTCCCTAAAATCTTCACCTCTCTTGGTATTTGTTTCATCATTCCATTTTGTATTCTAGGGCAGTCATATGCTATTATTCTAAATTCATTTTCTATATCCGTAAACTTTTCATTCTGTTCTCTACATAAAAGCGCAAAGGCTAGTGTATTGTAAATTTGAAGTGACATGAGCATATCCTTTTTATCTGTAAATAGATTTTCTATCGAACACATGCATGCCGCATAAAAACCATTAGTGCCATCTTGACTAAGTTCACGAATACTATCCACATATGACATTTTAGCACCAAAAAACTCGTTACCTATCGCAGTCTTGGTGATTTTATCAATTTTAACATTCAATGTAATAAACTGATAATCATCATCAAATTTATCCAGCCATTCTAAAGAACGCTCATTTAAAATGTGAAAATATGTCAAATAAATATGTGGAATATAGTAATCAATTAATATAGAGTGCAAAAATCTAGGATTATGGAGTTTTTTCACATCTTCATTTGTAAAATAAGTTAATGCTTTCACTAGGTTCTTTTCATAATAATTCGAATATTCATAACCTGTTACTGGTGGCTGCAGTAAAGCTGACAAAACATCTCTACAATCAACAATTCCTTTTTCTATTCTTCGAGCGTATGACTCGCCTTTTATTCCCCGAATAAGAATCATTAAAACACCATCCTTCCTATGATTGATTATCTACAAGTTTCGATTTATCCAGCTCTGAAAACTGAAATTTGTAGAGTTTATCAAATAAACATTATTTTTTGTTCTCTCTATCTTCTATACATTTTAACATTCTTTCTGTTCTAAACATAATTTTTTCAACTAAAATCTTGCACATGCTTTCAATATCACTTTGTTGTGAAATTCTTTTATTGTTTTTTACTATATCGTCAACCAAGCAATTTGAGTTAGCACAAACTATATCAAATGGCATCAAAGTGTTTTGATCTACAAAACTATTTATTCCATAATCTTTTTCCTGCTTTTGCTCATTCATATCTCGGCCATCTAACATAAAAAATTCGATATAGGTTTTAAAATCCTTAAAATGATTCAACCATTGTTTCATGTGAGTAGATTCGTATTCCTTGAAATCATTTTCATCAATATAATATCTAAAAAGTTTATCACCAGAATACTTATCAACATAGTGGTCATCGTATGAATGTTTTATTTCTAACAATGTCAGGTCAACTCTATCTTGAATATAATAATGGTTATCATACACTTTTTCACCAATACAAACCTTGCCACTACGATCAATATTATATTCGGTTTTGTATTTTCCATCAGCACATTTCCTTATGGGCCACAAAAATACTCCACCAATATTCCTAGAATTTAGAATCCAATCGACAACATTATCAACGACATCTTCCTCTTTATTTTTTAAATAGACATCATACGGATGTGAAGTCTGCCTATTTGTTATCGTTTTCCACGTTAGTTTAGGTGCTGAAAAACCAAACAAGTCACTTCTTAATGTAAACAGATATTCATCCTCACCATTTTTACATTCATACACCTTAATTCCACCCGGATATTTAGAGCAAAATTTATATTTGAAGTTACCATTCAATCTTCTCTTAAAATCATTCTCTCTTATAGTTAAAAACTTTTCTAATAGCTTATAATAGTCAGAAGAACTACAACAATGTGATTCATCAGGATCCCTATAAACACCTAACTTTTTTCCTTCTCTTTCTCCTGTTAATTGACCCTTATACTCCTCTTTCCACTTATCTATTTCTTCATCATTACACGTTTTTCCTTGCTTAGTACAACAAAATCCTGAAATTTTTTTATCATTTTTCATACTCTTTTCCCCTTTCCCAAATCTACACGTAATATAGATGCTTTACCTTTACAAAGCCCGATTTTACTGTTAATATCGACAAAATAATTATAACATTTAAACTATTATCTCTCAACCACTTCGACATTACTCTCTGTAAGGGCAGCAAGGCCCTTAACAAACCTCACAGCCACCATAAATCACTTAATTTCCCTATGCATAAAATCCCTGTTCCTCAATCCCCTTTTCCAAAATCCTATGCACCAACTCTTCCAGTTCCACACCATTCATTTCACTAACCACAATCAACTTTGCAAGTGTATTCTTCTGCACAGCCACCGCATATTTCTCCTCATCCCCACAAAGCTCATGAACACAGATACCAAGTCCTTCTACAATCTTACACATACAATTAAACTCCGGCTCCCTAATCCCTGCCAGGATTTCAAGAATGGTATTCCTCCGTACCTGTTGGAATAATATAAGCGTCATAATTGCTGCCCTTTTTACTTTTCAATCCCTTTAACAAAATCTTTTTTCCTGAAAGCAGTGTTTTCACCTGTTCATCCGAAAGCATAACTCCCATAACCTTGCTGACATTCATGCCACACTTATTTTTACAGTAAGCTCCAAATTTTCCTTTTACCACATCACCACCACAGTTCGGACATTTTCCAAGTGTGACCTGCTCCTGGGCAAACATTTTCTTATGCTCGTCACTGACTTCGTGATACGTATGGATAAGTTCCTCCACCATTTCCACAATGTCAGCCATAAAGTCCTCACGCTCCATCTCTCCCTTTGCAACAAGGGTAAGGGCATTTTCCCAGTCAGCGGTAAGTTTCGGGGACTTCACCACATCGGGAAGCACCATAATCAGCTTCATTCCATCCTCTGTGGGGATCATCTGCTTTTTCTCACATTTTGCAAAACCGTCTTTTACTAATTTCTCAATAATGTAACCTCTAATTGGTCCGGTTCTGTATATCCCAAACTCGCTGTAAGGCTTCCCTGGGCATCTGCATCCACTAACAGTACCTTTTTCCCTTGTTTTGCAAGTCCTACTCCTAAATTACTTGTTGTGGTAGTCTTTCCGACTCCACCTTTCTGATTTGCAATTGCAATAACTTTACACATGATAAAATTCTCACTTACTCTCTACTATTTATTTTTCACATTACTTTTCTGCACCTCTGCATAAGCTCTGTAATATTTGCTCGTTCCTTTGTTTGTATAGAGTTCCGATACTTCCATGACCTCTATTTTAGGATGATGCTGCATGATTTTCTAAAACCATACAATATCATTCTTTGTTCCCATCAATCTGACTTTTAACATTAGTCTGCTCCTCCAAATAAGGCATGGGAAATGTTATGGTCATCCCTGCAAGAAGGCAAGTTGGAAATACTGCCAGACAGCAGGATGCAAAGCCTAAGCTCCGAGTCGCGGCGTACTGCAGAGTTAGTACCGACAGCGATGAGCAGGCTACAAGTTATGAAGCTCAGGTTGAGCACTACACAGAATTTATTCAAAAGAATCCTGAATGGGAATTTGCAGGCATATACGCTAATGATGGTATTTCCGGTACCAACACTAAAAACCGTGACGAGTTTAATCGCATGATTGAAGATTGCGAAGCCGGAACCATCGACATGATTATTACAAAGTCAATCAGCCGATTTGCCAGAAATACGCTGGACTGCTTGAAATACATCAGACAGCTCAAAGATAAGAACATCCCGGTATTCTTTGAAAAAGAAGCCATCAACACGATGGACGCCAAAGGTGAAGTCCTGATTACAATCATGGCTTCACTGACCCAGCAGGAATCACAATCCCTCAGCCAGAACGTAAAGCTGGGACTTCAGTTCCGCTACCAGAATGGACAGGTACAGGTCAATCACAACCATTTTCTTGGCTACACCAAGGATGATGAAGGAAACCTTATCATCGACCCGGAACAAGCTGAAGTTGTAAAGCGCATTTACAGGGAGTACCTTGAAGGCTACTCAATGGATAAAATTGCAAAAGGACTTGAAGCTGATGGTATTCTTACCGGTGCCAGCAAAACAAAATGGTGGACGAGCACCATTAACAAAATCCTTCGTAATGAAAAATACATCGGTGATGCGCTTCTTCAAAAGACTTACACCACCGACTTTCTGAACAAGACCAGAGTAAAGAACAACGGTATCGTTCCTCAGTATTATGTTGAAGGAAACCATGAAGCCATTATTCCAAAAGATATCTTCTTACGAGTGCAGGAAGAACTGGTACGCAGGCGAGTAGTCAAGACCAGCGCCAATGGCAAAAAGCGTAGTTACAGCTGCAACCACTGCTTCGCACAGATTGTTATCTGTGGCGAGTGCGGTGAAATGTTCCGCAGAATCCACTGGAACAACCGTGGCTGCAAATCCATCGTCTGGCGCTGCCTCAGCAGACTGGAACCTACCGGTGAAGAATGCCATGCAAGAACCGTCAATGAAACAGTATTAGAGAATGTGGTAGTTCAAGCCATTAACACGCTCCTTGGCGATAAATCGACCTATCAGGCACAGCTGCAGCAGAACATTGCCAAGGTCATCAGAGACGTTGGGAAAGCCACCGCTGATGGAATTGACGAACAGCTGATGGAACTCCAGAAGTAGCTTCTCAAAAAGGCTAACAACAAGGAAGCCTACGACGAGATAGCCGACCAGATTTTCAAGCTCCGCGAACAGCGTGAAAAATGCACCGTTGACACCGCTGCCAGAAACGCGCAGATTGCAAGAATTAACGACCTGCAGGACTACATCAAGCAGCAGCGCACTGACCTTGCTAAATTCAACGAAACATTGGTAAAACGCTGGCTCAAGCAAATCACCGTCTGGGAAGACCACTTCACAGTGGAGCTCAAGTCCGGACTGAAAATTGATATTGAAGGGTAATGTCCTTAGACTCAAAAAGGCTCCTCACCACTGGTTTGATTCCGGTGATGGGGAGTCTTTTTTATTTTTTAGGGTTAATTTTTCCTGCAGTAACAACTGTAACCGCAACACACGCTACAGTTCCAGCTACACCAGCCGCTGCTTTAAATCCATTTTTTACTTTTTGTGCATGCTGGTTTCTACAGGCTTCGCAATACTTATGTTTATAACCTTCCGGAAGTGGTTTCAAACATTTTTTATTCTTACATACCTTATTCTCCATCTTCATTTCCTCCTTCCAATAATGCTAATTCTTCTACGCATGGCAACGCTTGTATTTTCTTTTTTATATCCGGTAATGTTTTTGTCCAGTAGTTTTCCGGTGCTGGGTCTATCAAGTCTAAACGCTCGACAAGTCCCTTGGTACTCAGATATGATTTTTCTATATATCCAGCGTAATACTGTAAACTTTGTCTTGCAGCGGCATTTTCACCCATTTCTTGATATGCCATAGCTTCTGCTAAAGAAACCATATTTACTGCACTCAGGCTTTCACGAATCTCATTCATTCTTTGGCTTATTTTTTCAGGTGTTGCGCCGGATAACAGTTTCCCAAAGAAAGACTCTGGTTGGTCTTTTATAAAAGCTAAATTTGCATTTTGACTTTGCATCAAAAGATTTCTACTATCTTCTGCATCTGATGCAATTTGGAGCAATGCCATCGCCTTTAACTCAGGATTTCTGATTTCCATAGCCTGAAGCAGTTTTTGCTGACAACTATATGCCATTGCCAATCTGTCATATTCCTGACCCTGACGCACTTCTTCTATTGCTAATTGCACCACCTGAATCTGCTCTGCAATTTGTGCCATCTGCATCTGTGAAGCATAGCTTGTCATAGCCTGTGAAAGAGCAGGTGAAAGATTAACATTTTGAAGCGATATTGTCGAAATAATTTTGTTAGTCTCTGGGTTCACAAGGTTAGCCATCAATGAACCGTCTTTCTTTGTCATCAACTTTAACGCACCACTTGCAAGCTTTGCCTTCTGGTCATCAGTAAGTATCGCTTGAAATGCCTGCTCAGGAACACTTGCTTTAACAAGATTTATAAATGCCGGAGCAGAATAAAGCATCTGTTCAATCTTTGAGAACGCTTCTTTTGCGCCTTTTACAAGTGGTCGGGCCACCTCAGGCATATCACTAAAGTATTCCGATAAATCTTCGCTGTACTCAGAAGCATCAATAATCTCTATATCTTCTGATGAAAAATGTATAACATTATCATCCATATATAAAACCTCCATACTTTTCCTTATTATAGGACTTGTATATTTCGCGAACTAAATCATATCATTTAAGCTTTTCGATGAAGATATTATTATCTCTTTCTTGTGCGCATTTATTATTCTGTTAAAATATTTAACAGTTTCTGTATCTGCAAATCTATGGTCAACAACATTAATTCCTTCATCTCCCTTAGCGACAAAAACTAGATATTTAGGAGATATCGGAAATATAAGACCACTTCCATTATTTCTTTCGACAACAGTAGATTTATGCTCAAACGCTGGATTATCAGACGTAATAAATTGTCCTGCATTATCATAGGTTTCAAAAAGAATCATCTGACAACCACTTAAAGCAAGTTGTACAACATTATGATAAAAGCCACCTTTATTCTTAAAAAACATTTTATATAATTCAGAATACCATATTCCGGTCATTAACTCATCTGCATACTCTTTTCCTTCGCTTGTCCCTACATCTAGTGTTTCTGCTTCCTCATCTTTACACATTGACTCAAAAACAGGATACAATAATTTCTCTTTAATTTTTGTATAAACACCCATAGCGTCAAATTTTGGATTTCTACAAAGCATAATGAAAAACGACGCCAGCATATTCCTTGCGATGTCTTCAGATATGATTCTTTCACTTCTTTCAAGTCCAATTGGCTGACCATTATGAACACCACTTACGAATGAATTCATGATATTTTCCCAGTTTTTTTCTAAGTAATCATCAAATGAATCTTCTAAAATATAACAGTTAAGTGCATCTATTTGACTCAATATAGCAGTTTTCTTTGCTACATTTCCATCGTAATAATAAAAGTCCCAATCATGTATTTCGAAGAAATGCTTATTTATGCTCTTTTTTGTTTTGATGATGCTATATCCTAATTTCCCATAAACAGGCTGTTTAAATCCCGTCTTAAGCAAATCATAAATCAAATCAACATATTGCGATTTCACCTTTGCACATGAATTGCAAATAAATGAATACTTGAAATTTATGGTATATAAATGAGGCTTCCAAAGAACGGAATTTCTGTTTGCGCCATCCCCAATACTTCCATCTTTTATTACATAAATTCCATTGAATTTTTTATCGGGCTCTTTAAGGGTTTCAACTTGTGTTTCCCATGCCTTCATATAAACACGTGGCACAAAGTGTTGCTTTTTGGTCGACATTCTAACCTCCTCCTTCCCAACATCTATTCCACTGTCCGAAAATGCCCTTTATATCGAGTTGCCGGATTGGTTGTCATCCTTTTTCGTTTTTCAAAAATCAGCCCTAAATGCCTGACACCTAATCCACTCACTCAATTTGCGTTATCTAATCCGAGGTCACAACCTGACATACATTTTCGCAGTAGATATGTTTCCATATAAAATAACCGAGCCTTTTCAGCTGTCAGGCTTCTCGTCCCAACTTCCGAAAAAGCCCGGAAATACGCCGCTTTCTGGCACTTATTTATCTTTCCTTGACATCAAGACCACCGTCTCCACATGCACCGTTCCCGGGAACATATCTACATTGCTAACCCTCTCCACATGATACCCAAATGTCTCGAATGTAGCAAGATCCTGTGACAGGCTCGTCGGTTTACATGAAATATAAACTATATTCTCCACTCCATAATCAATTATCTTTCTGATTGCCTTAGGGTGTATTCCCTCTCTCGGTGGGTCAAGTATTATATAATCAGGTTTCTCGTCTATCTCATCTATCACCTTAAGAACATCACCTGCTATAAATTCACAGTTATCAAGACCATTTATCGCTGCATTTTCTTTTGCAGCCTCAACTGCTTCTTCCACAATCTCAACACCTATAACTTTCTTTGCAACAGGTGCTATTATCTGTGCTATCGTTCCTGTTCCGCTGTAAAGGTCAAAGACTACTTTATCCTTAAATTCACTACTTTTCCCGGTATCAGTTTTTTTCTCACTCTCCGTTTTTTTAGAGCATACACCGGCTAAATCAACATTTTCAGTACCCATTTCTGAATATCCATCTGCAATATCCGAACTATCAGCATCCATTCCAACGCTAACGCTATTTTTACCGACTCCCGCCATTTCTCTTCCAAGTACATAATCCCTTGCCCTTGTATAAAGCACCTCAGCTCCTTTTGTGTTTGTCTGGAAAAATGAAAACGGTGATATTTTAAACTGCAGTCCTAATATCTTTTCGGTAAACCAGTCTTTTCCGCTGATGATGTGCATCCTGTCACTTTTTACCACATCCCCTAGTCCATCGTTTATGATATGGATAAATCCTGTTAATTTTCCGTTGTACTCAAGTCCATTTAATTTTTCTGATACTTCACTGACATACTCAGATATATCCTGCTGTGATGATGTGACAAGTGCAACGAGGAGCTCTCCTGTTGATACCGCTCTTCTTACGAGAAGATGCCTGAGAACACCCTGATGAGTATTTTTATTGTAATGCGGTATCTGTTTTTCCCTGAAATATTCTACTATACAGTCTATTACTTTTGAGTAATCATCATCTACTATCTGACAGCCTGAGGCATTTACTATGTCATGGACACTGCCTTTTTTATGGAGTCCGAGTGTAAGCGGTCCTCCCTTGTATTCATCTCCAAATGAAAATTCCATCTTATTTCTGTAGCCTTTGATTTCAGGACTTGGCAGTATTCCGTCATATATATAATCTTTTTTTATCCCCAAAGATGAGTCGAGTGTCTTATATACATTATCTATTATCTCAAGCACCTGATTTCTCTTAAGTTCAAGCTGTTTTTCATATGGTAATGTCTGATAACTGCATCCACCGCATTTTCCAAACCGGCTGCACATTGGTTCTGCTGTCTCAAGCGGCGATTTTTCTGTCACTTCCAAAAGTATGCCCTGACTTTTATCTTTTCTGACTTTTTTTGCCCTGAATTTTATTTTTTGTCCCGGCAATGCCCCTTTTACAATTGTCAGAGTTTTTTGTTCATTTCCGTTTTCGTCTTTCTCTATCACCTCAACATATGCCTTGTTTGGAAATTCAACTTTCTTTACAATGCCTTCATATATGTTTCCTTTTTTCATGTAAATATGTCCGCCTTTCTTTAATCAACAAAAAGCAGTAAAGATATTTTATCATTTTCAGTCACAAATACTGTGTCAACAACTTTATATCTCTCCCTGCTTTTTATTGTACTATTTTTACTTCGTCCTCACATTTCCAAGTATTGTTAGCTGTTTTGCACACTCACTTATACAGGCAAGTGCATTCCGCACACCCGGATCATTTAAGTTTCCCTCAATGTCTACAAAGAACTGGTACTCCCAATTTCTGTTTTCTATCGGTCTTGACTCTATCTTTGTAAGATTTAAGTCATTGTAATAGAAGTTTGAGAGCATATTGTAAAGTGCTCCTGCCTGGTGCTTTATCTCAAATGAAAGACTTATTTTATTTGCATTTGAAAGGAATACTTTCTGATTTGTGACTATGATAAATCTCGTATAGTTACTGTTTTCAAAGTTGATACTCTCTTTTAATACATCAAGTCCAAAAATTTTTGCCGCTCTTGTGCTCGCTATCGCACCCTGAGATATATCATCTTCCTCGGCTACTTTTTTCGCCGCACTTGATGTGCTCATGTATGATTCACTTTCCATTCCCTGTTCTGTTATAAATTTTGAACATTGCATGATTCCCTGCGGATGTGAATACACCTTTTTTATATCTGATATTTTTGCTCCCGGTTTTCCAAGAAGTGCCTGTTCTACTTTTACTACATGCTCTGCAACTATTGTTATATCATAATCGAGAAGAAGGTCATATGTGTCGTTTATTCCGCCTGTTGAAGTGTTTTCAATAGGTATCACTCCGTATTTTGCCTCGCCGTTTGCTACTGTCTCAAGTACCTCCTTAAAAGAAAGCCTGTTCATGGAGGTTATATCTGTTCCAAATACTTCCTCCATTGCCTGCTCAGTATATGCCCCATGTTCTCCGAAGCATACGATTCTTGTATCTTTGTCAACATCGAGCTTGTCTACCTGCTTAAATGGCAGCAGCTCATTTGTCTCACTTCCAAGAACTTTATACTGATACTTTCTGCTTATTGACATTATCTGTCTAAAGAGATCTTCTATTCCTGTCTTATTAAATTCATCAGTTGTAAGTTCTCTGAGAGTCTTTATCTTTTCTTCTTCTCTTACGGGGTCAAAGACTTTTTTTCCCGTACTTCTTTTATACGCTGCAACATCCGTTGCAACTTTCATTCTTTCTTCAAAGAGCTTTGCTATCTCCTTATCGATATTATCAATCTTTTTTCTGCTTTCTTTTAAGTCAACAACCATAAATCTATTTTCCCTTCAGTTCTTTATCTCTAATTTTTAAGGAATGCCTCATAGCATTTCTTTGCTTCGTAAACATCTGCTTTGCTTGCTATCTCCCACGGTGCATGCATATTTAATATAGCTACACCACAGTCGATTACTTCCATTCCGTAAAGTGACATGATATAAGCGATTGTTCCGCCGCCACCTACATCTACTTTTCCAAGTTCTGCCATCTGATAATGCACATTGTTGTCATCCATTATCTTTCTGAGTTTTGCTATATATTCTGCGTTTGCATCATTTGAACCTGATTTTCCGCGGCTTCCCGTAAATTTGCTGAATACAACTCCGCGTCCGCAGAATGATGCGTTTTTCTTTTCAAAGGCATCTGCAAAAAGCGGGTCATAGCCTGCATTTACATCTGATGAAAGCATCTTGCTGTTTGCAAGGCATCTTCTAAGTTTAAGGTCATTATAATCACCCTCAAGACTTATAAGTTCTGCCACGACATTTTCAAAGAATTTCGACTGCATTCCTGTTGCACCGACACTTCCGATTTCTTCCTTGTCTACTAAAAGACAGCAGGCTGTTTTTTCAAGCTCGGCATCAGTTCCAAGCATTGCAGCAAGCGAGGTGTAAGCACATACTCTGTCATCCTGTCCGTAAGACATTATCATACTTCTGTCAAAGCCGAGTTCTCTTGCCTTTCCTGCCGGTACGACCTCAAGCTCTGATGACATAAAGTCCTCTTCTTCCATTCCGTATTTTTCTTTTAATATTGCAAGCACACCCTTTGATACAGCTTCTTTTTCCTCATCATTAAGTGGTATGCTTCCGACTAAAACATCAAGTTTTTCGCCCTCGATAACTTTTGAAGCTTTCTTTTCCATCTGATTTGCTGCAAGATGTATAAGAAGGTCGCTCACGCAAAATACAGGATCGTCATCGTTCTCTCCTATATTTACCTCGACAACACTTCCATCTTTCTTTGCGATAACACCGTGGATTGCAAGAGGAATTGTTACCCACTGGTATTTCTTGATACCGCCGTAATAATGTGTATCGAGATATGCAAGGTCACTGTCCTCATACAAAGGATTCTGCTTTATATCCATTCTGGGTGAGTCGATATGTGCCCCTAATATATTCATTCCACTATCAAGCGGCTCTTTTCCTATCTGGAACATTGCAACTGTCTTATTCATGCACACTGAGTATATTTTATCGCCACATTTAAGTTTTTCACCCGATTTAAGGTAAACATCAAGATTTCTGTAGCCTGCACTCTCAGCCTGTGCGATTATCTGTTTTACACATTCTCTCTCTGTCTTTCCTGCCGACAGAAATTCTCTATATTCTTTACAAAGTATTTCTAACTCTTTTTTGTTGTTTTCATCATATGATTTCCAAGCATTTTTTCTTTCCATAATAAAATAACCTCCATTTCACACTCCCTATATTTTATATCCTGAACACCAATAATGCAAGTATTACTGCAATAAATCCCTGCCTTATCTTTGCAATCACATACTTTTTTATTGATAAGTCTGTTCCTGACAGTACACTGTATGTCTGTGCAACACTTGAAATTCCGCCAAAGGCACACAGCCAGACCGTAACAATAGTTTTCGCATCTGTCATAATCACTCTTATACCGGACAGCCATTCATTCCCTGCGAGCTGCATCGCACCTGTGCTGACCTCTGTTATCCCTGCGGCAATGCACCCTGCCACATCGTATTTTTCAGGAATTATATATTCTATTATACTCGTTATTATTGAAAATAATATTATGTAACCGCCTATTTTTAATATTGTTTCACACGAATCCGCAATACTCTCATCAACGGCATCCATCACCGGATAATTTTTTTCAGTCTTAACATTTTCTCTGCTTCTCTCATCTTTCCTATTGCTCAATTTTTTACCGTCATTAATATTTTTTTCAAACTTAACACTTTCTCCTATTCTCTCCGCTTTCTTATAACTTAATTTCTTCCAGACATTAAAACTTTTTCCATCACTTCCATTTTTATATACATTCACAATCATTTTTTTATCCGCACTACCCTGAGAAGATTTTTCTCTCACCGTCAATTTTTTTCTCACTATCCATGCATTTATCACCGCTGAACCTGCGACAACGACAAATATCAAAAACGGATTTTTTACATCAAGACACTTTACCCCAATAAATTCAATAAGAAACATAGGGCTTAAATTATTGCAAAACATCATAAGATACTGGGCTTCTTCCCTCTTTATCTCTCCGCCCTTATACAACTGTGCAGCCGTTTTTGCCCCGATAGGACATCCGGCAAGAAACCCTATAAGTATGGGATAACTTCCGCCGTCACTTACCCCAAACACTAACCCAAAAAGTGGTCTTAAAAAACGGTTTATGTATTTTGTGGTTTTTAATTTCACCAATATTCCGGACAAAATCATAAAAGGAAGCAATGACGGGACTATTGCCATAAACCATAACAGCAGCCCGTCTTTTGCTCCCTCACTCACAACTGACGGCATTATCGTAAATAAGATTATCATACCGACAGTCATCACTATAAATAATTTTCTTTTCATAATACACCTCTTTAAAATGATATGTCTGCACTATAAATCCATACATTTGTACCAATACCACACTATTACACTTTCAGTCTATAAGTCTGTGCACTACATACTATTGTCTGCAAAGCCTTAGACTTTATGCTAAACATATCTTTAAAAAGCTTTTTGTATCATGTTTATGTTATCATTTGTTTTTTATAACTATTTCATGCTGTGGTGCATCCTCCTGTTTAAATCCAACGAGATCGTCAATATACTTTTTCAATGTATCATCATATGTTATAGCATAATGACTTATAAGATTGATGCCGACAAAATTTATATTTTTGTCTTTAATACTTCCCATAAAATCAATATTCTGACCGTTTTCTTTAAAATATCCATCAACATTTTTAAGACCATTTATATACACACCTTGCCACTGTGCATACTCTTCATCAAACAGCTCTGTTAATATCTCCTTTTTGTCAATTATCAATGTAGGATAACCGTTTTCAAAATTTATGCTGTTGCAGCTAACCCCAAGAAGTGCTTTGTTTCTTGTCTTCATGTCATAAGGAATATTGTCTGCATTTATCACCACTTTTGTTCCGCTCTTTGCAACATCTTTTATTATATTTTCCGCATCATCCCTATCATTATATGTAAATCCGCTAAGATAAACAGTCTCATATTTTGACAATTCCGATGCCGAATATTTTTCTATATTTGTCTCATCACTTTCATAAATCTGAGGATATATCATCGCCAACTGATGTACCTTATCACCTATTCCTATCGCTTTGTAACTGTTTTCCACTTTAAAATTGCTATTATCACATTTGTCATGGTGAAAAAGTATATAATACTTATTTGATGATATAAGCCTGTAATTTTCTTTTTTTGCGGCATCCTCAACCATATATATGTCGGCACCTTTGTTTCTCATTTTAGACTTTTCTAAAACTACGGTATCATAGCCTGCCGAAATACACCTGTCAAAAACATAAAGGTATTCTCCAAGATCCATTGCCTCCGCAATTTTATCCGTAATCTTATCTTCATTAAGTTTTCCTGCAAGAATCATCTTATTTTTTGTTACTCTCTGTGCTTCCTTCAAAATACTGTCAGATACATCATTCTCTTCTGAAAATGTCACAAAATTATCTCGTTTCTGATATGTCAGATATGCCGAGGGAATCATATCCATACAAAGCAATATACATAATGCAATATGTATCTTAAGTTTTAATGTTTCCCACATGACAAATGCCACAAATATGCTGGTATATGACATAATAGCCAGAACATATAATCTGTCACTTCTAAAACCTGTTTTCTTTACAAACCATCCTGCAATCGGATTTACCGTAAATACCATAAGAAATATGCCATATAAAAACATTATATTCGTTTTTCGGTGACTGCATATAAATCCAAATACAGCACATAACAAAATAACTATTCCAAAATAATATATAGACTCATCATGTCTAAGATTATACACAGGATTTAACACATCTTTAAATGAAAAAATAATCGTATCTCCCGAGATACAAAAATTTTCACGATAAAATCCCTTTCCTGCTAATGACTGATATATTGTTACGATATTTGGCAAAAGAACTGCTGCTGCAGGTGCTATAATACCATGTTTTTCTTCATTTACTATTTTCCATAATAAAAGCAGTATCACCATGCAGCCTGAAATCACTGCCGCAGTATATGCATCAAGCTGTCTGAGTATCAGTAAAGCAACCGCGGTAATGACCGGCATAATTTTCTGCTTTGTTTTTATATAATCAAAACTTGTATAAACTGCCACCGGCACGATTACCGTGCTGAGCAGTGCACTTATATTTTCGGTTACAACAACATTATAAAAATTGTATGGTATAAACATCCATATCAATCCCGTAAATATACCTGCAAAATATCTCTTTGTTCTGCAACCTATTAATACCCAGCACAATAAAGCGGCTAAACCTATAATTAAAACCATCTTTTCCCCATTTCCATGTCTATTATCGATACGAACGTCTGTTCATAGGCATTATATCACTCAAGTATATTGTCAATTATATTTTCCATAACCTCATCCACCTGTTTTTCCGTCAATTTAGACATATTTTCTTTAAAATCAAGACCATCCCTAAGATCGATAATATAACTTCTTGTCGGAGTTTCACTACTCTCCATAAAAGCAAGTTCTCCTCCAAGCTTCGTTATTATGCTCCTTATCTCATCACAAAAATAATCTGATATATTTTCCAATGTTGGAATCATTGTGTCAAATGGAGGTATCTCATTCATAACTCTCCCCTGAAATTTTTCAAGATACTCTTCTATTGCTTTCTCAAATTTGTTAAAAAGAACAAATTCTCCCTCACTCTTCATTATATAAAACACAAATTCCCATGTATGAGGATGTGTCTGACCGTTTTTTCCGTTTATTATAATATAATGATTCGCATTAAGATAAAATTTAAATTTGTATTCTCTGTAAAGTCTAGTTGCCATATTTCTCCTCCTGACATTTTCAGATGCTGTTATGTCAGCCAATCTGCTCTATTATCTTATTAAGATAATCATTGCAATACTCTTTTAACTTTTTATCGGATTTTCTCCATTCACATGGTGTCAGGCACTTATCATTTGCTCCGATTATCATCTGCATGATATTTTTAACCTCATTTGCGGAATGTCCTATAAACACAAGCATAACCGCATTTTTTTCTTTGACACTGTCTATTTCAAATTTAAGCGTCTTTTTGTCAAGCATCCACTGGGAATTTTTTAAAAAAATGTCATATGCACCTGCATCACTAAAAACAACTGTTTCAAATATCACTGATGTTATATTTTTATTTTCTAATTTTTCCATAAAACGATCTATTACTTTCTCTTTAAATACAGTGTTTTTCACATCATATTCACTCAACATACTAAGTTCACTCTCAATCTTCTCAATGCTCAGATTTTTATTTTGAATCTGTTCATTAAGTTTGTCAATCTGAGACTGTTTTTTATCTATATTGCCCGCCATAATCATCGACACTACTAAAAGCATTAAAACAAGAAGCACAACTCCTATTAGGATTATTATCTGTGCCTGCATAAACTCATTGTTATTGATAATATATTTTTCATTCGTAAGCAGACATATTTTATATTCATCTCCATTTACTTCAAAAAATACACCCGATGCAATATATTTTTTACCTGACTGACTTATAAATCTATGCTTCACTTTATTCTTTTCAAGACTATTCAAAAAACTCCGTCCGCTTTCAGATACATAATACGATGCTGTTGAAAGTCCTCTGTATCTGTCACTCTCTGTTACATCCTTTACAAATAATAAAGAGTCTTCCTTTGACAAAGTCCAATACTCTTTTTCAGAGCCATCAATCGACCCAAGTATATCTCTTATCATTTCCTGTCCTGAACCAGATGTATCTTTTTTAAGATTTATCTGATCCAATACAAGTTTTATATACTGATCCTGCTGAGACGCATAAATTTCAAGAACACTGTTATTGTATGTTTTTGTCTGGTATAAAACCACACAGCCCACAACTAAAGCAAATACAATAATTGCAAATGAAACCTTTTTAAATATTCTGTTTTTATTCATTTTATAACTTCCTCATCCATTCTCTTTTTAATCTTCCAAAAACATATCAGTCAGTGTTGACATTTTTTTTAATCTTCTCGATAATTCTTATCGGTATAATAAATTCATCTCTTATAACCTTGAAGAACGCTCTCTTTTCTTCCGTAAATGTCTTTGTTTTCCATGCACTGTTTGTATTTATACTGTTTATAACCCCTGCAAATCTTATAAAAAATACGACAAAATTAAAAAACGGAAGTAATGGTACTATATACCACTGCCTTGCATAATATCTCCTTAATTTCTTGAAACCTGATAAAAAACCTATCGTTGTAAAATAATAACAATATCCTACCAAAATATAAAGCAGAAATATAAACAAAGTTGAATAAACTATTGAAGTGAAAGAATACTTCATAAACAAAAGACATATAAGTGCAAGATACCATATAATTCTTGGAAATGCAAAAGTATGGTCATACATCAGTGTTCTTATATTAACATCAGTGAATATTTTCAAAGGATTCATCTTTTTTTTCATAAACAGATGTGAAACTTCCAGACTTCCTCTCTGCCACCTCTGTCTCTGTGTATAGAGTTTATTCATATCTTCTATTGGATCAACATAAAATATAGCATTCTCACACATATAGACACGCTTTTTCTGAAGATATTTCATCTGAAATGTAATCTGCGTATCTTCGCATATCGTATCTGTATTATAAAGCTGTGATTTAAGCACCGTAGATTTTCTAAATGCTGAAAATGCACCTGACAATGTATATATGGCATTCAGCTCAGATGCATAATTTCTTCCTGCAAGAAATGCCTGTGCATATTCCATAAACTCCATTTTTCTAAGTAATTTTGCAAAGAACCCCTTATACTCTTCCACCTGGTCCGGCATTGTCATTATCGCACCTGTCATACAGTCTATAGACAGGTCTGACTCAAACTTATTTACCATATTGGTAAGAGCAGTTTTTTCAAGTATTCCGTCACTGTCAATATGAATTATATATTTTCCATCACTGTTAAATAAAGCAAGATTTAAAGCTTTTGACTTTCCCTGCTTTGCATTTAACCACTGCATCATAAGTTCCGGAAACTTCTTCTGACATTCAGCAAACACATTAAAACTGTTATCCTGCCCCTGATTGTTCACAAGAAATATCCTTATCTTGTCATTCGGATAATCACTTTCATATATCGAACTGATACAGGCCTCTAACGAGTCCTGTGAGTTATAAACAGGTATAAGAAGCGATATCTCCGGATATATTATAGGAATATCATATTTAACCGGTTTTATTTTTTTCTTTATAAGAACAACTATACTTCCTATTGACGGTATTATCTCCATAATAACCGGAATGATTATCCACGCTGCCCAGAAGACAAAAGAATTTACAAATCTATTTATTATCATCGACATATCCAAATCCTCCTACCTTCTGACTTATTATCTGAGCTTTTGTAAATACATAAAAATATAATATGATAGACAAGATATAGAAGAAAATTCTTCCTATCAATGCATGTGAAATATAATAATAATCCACACCTTTGAAATGTATTATAAGACATATCAGTATTATTCTTAATGCATTTGCGACAATAATATATACCGTTCCTATGCATCCTATAATGACTTTTTCATATCTTGAATATACATTAAAAAATATAAGAAGTGACAGAAATGCCGTTATCTCAATAATACCCGAACATTCAAAATCAATCTTTAGCGTAATGGAATCTTTGGCTGATTCCACAAAAATAATACCATATTTATAATATGGTTCAAATACACCGGTCGTTTTTCCAACTATGCCGGCAACCGCTGCTACAATATTTGCCATAGGCTG
>UMFS01008497.1_pt1 | contig 25703 bp, 20 predicted proteins | sample 1965071 | NCBI WGS metagenome assembly UMFS01 (sample SAMEA4836052, study PRJEB28245) | human gut metagenome | biome: gut microbiome; material: fecal sample | place: Denmark | collected 2008
ATATTTCCATTCGTGCGAATATCAAAAATTCACACCCGCACCCCCAATTCTGAGATGAACCGCCCGCCCAAATGGTGTTCATAACCTGAAGGCTGGCATCTTGCGCAAAGCCAGAGCTAATTTTGTGACTTTGGAAGAAAATTAGAAAATCTTGGTGTGCCTGTCTACACATAGTGATGTTCTGCCACGGATGGCAGAACAAGGCAGCATCGAGTCATGGATGACTCGTTGTTGCCGGTCACGTCACTCCGAGAAAATCTAACCCAGACACACTTAGACTTTTCTTATTTTCGTACAACGGAACCAAAATTAACTCCGGCTTTGCGCAAAATGCCATTCACAGACCTACGACACACCATTTGGACGGGCGAAGCATGTCAACCACAAGCCAAAATTTGGTGTGAAATCCATGAAACGAAAAAAAGAGAAAGCGGCAAGCCTTTCACAACTTACCGCTTTCTCTTATTTTACAACCTGCTGCACGCTGGCTTTTTCCACCAGCCTTCCCTCAACAATGGTAATTCCCTGTTTATAACGTTCCCCGCTGACTTTCTTTAACAGCACATGTATTGCTTTATTTGCCATTTCACGGATATCCACCTCATAAGTTGTGATCTCGACATCACACAGTCCCGGAAAAAGATAGTTATCAAATCCAACCACTGAAAAATCTTCCGGAACGCGATACCCCTGCTCTTCTAACTGATTGATGACCATGCTTGCCGTGAGATCGGAGTTGCACACAAATGCCGTCGGCATATCTTTCATCTGATCCGGATGAATATCAACCTCTACCACACCACATTCCATATCACGATCCGATATGATCCACTCCTGTGGCACTTCAATACCATGTTCTAACATGGATTTCCGGTAACCGAAATAACGGTCTGTGATACTTGCTGTAAACAACAGAGTTCCGACATACGCAATTTTTTCATGACCATGCTCGATCAGATAATTCGTCAGCATGTAAGTACCATAGTAACTGTTAGAGATCACCGCATCACTCATCTGGTGTTCATCATAAAAATCAAGATACACGATCGGAATCTGTGTATTCTGTCTTAATGCACCTAAATATTCTGTCCTCAGCCGTCCGATCAGAATCAGACCATCTACTTTACGTTCCAGCACGATTTTAGGCAGATTCGCCTCGGCTTCATCTTCTAATGAAACAACCTCAAGCATCGTGAAACATTCTTTCTGAACGGCCCTTGTTGCAACACTCTGGTACATTCTCCAGTAAAAGGATGCATACTCTCCTAAGTATTTTTCCGATACCAGCACCCCGATATTATAACTTTTTACTGACTTTTCTTTTTTTACGGCAGATGGCTGCTTGTATCCAAGTTCATCTGCCAATTGTTTGATTTTTTCCCGCATAGCCTCGCTGACACCTTTTTGTCCGGAAAGTGCTTTTGAGACCGTGACCGTACTGACACCAAGCTGCTCTGCAATGTCTGCCAGCTTTACTGCTTTTGCCATAACCGTCCCCTTCTTACTACTTTTTACTTTTTCGATTTAATCTTATTTCTTTTCCACAAAATGTAACAGTTTTGACTGGAAATCACCCCATGGATTCTGGATCAGAATACCTGCATACATTAATGTATCTCCCGCATATACAGTATCTTCGCCTTCCAGACAGTAATTCTTCTGCGGATCGAGTCCTTTTAATGTGATTCTTCTGCTCTTATAATTCGGACGGTTGATCACCTGCACAAATGTAACCAGTGCTTCTGATTTATCTTTTGAAACCACCTCGTAACAGTCAAAATAATGATTTTCCTGATAGGAGGCGATCCTGTAATAATCGCCGCTTCTTACCAGATCATTGTATTTATGATACATGGCAACCTGTTTCGGGATCATCTGTCTGTCTTCTTCCGGAATCTTTGTGATATCCAGCTCATAACCGAAAGTTCCTGCAAGCGCTACATGACCTCTTGTCTCAAACGGTGTAACACGTCCCACCGTATGATTCGGACAGTCTGAAACGTGCGCTCCCATCGTCGATAACGGATAGATCATCGCCGTACTTTCCTGAATCTTTAACCGCTCCACCGCATCCGTATCATCCGAGCACCAGATCTGTGGACTGTAATAAAGCATACCCGGATCAAAACGTGCCCCACCGCCGGAACAGTTTTCCAGTAAAAGATGTGGGAACTCTGTTACCAGACGCTCCTGCATCTCATACACTGCCAGCACATAACGGTGATAAAGTTCACCCTGTCGGTCTGCAGGAAGTCCATAGCTTCCGATGTCAGAAAGCTGACGGTTCATATCCCATTTGACATACTCAATATTTGCACTGCGTAAGATCGACGCCACGCTCTCATATGCATAATCGCGCACTTCTTTTCTGGTAAGATCAAGTACATACTGATTTCTGCAGAGAGATCCCTCTCTTCCCGGAATCTGAATTGCCCAGTCCGGATGTGCCTCGTAAAGTTTTGAATCCGGTGAGATCATTTCCGGCTCAAACCAGATACCGAATTTTAATCCAAGCTTATTTACCTCATCTACCAGATGTTTTAAACCACCGTTTAATTTTTCTTCGTTGACATACCAGTCACCCAGACTTGATGAATCATCATTGCGGTGTCCAAACCAGCCATCATCCATAACCAGCATTTCAATGCCAAGTTCCGATGCTTTTTTTGCAATGGAAAGTAATTTTTCTGTATTGAAATCAAAATAAGTTGCTTCCCAGTTGTTGATCAGAATCGGACGTTTCTTATCCTTATATTCGCTGCGGATCAGGTGGTTCCGGTAAAGTTCATGGAACTGGTGCGTCATGCCGTCATATCCGGTGTCACTGTAAACCAGCACAACTTCCGGTGTCTGGAAACTCTCACCTTTTTCTAACTTCCAGCAGAAGTTCTCCGGATGGATTCCCATGCCGACACGGACGGTATCAAACTGTCCCAACTCGACCTGTCCAATAAAGTTGCCGGAGTATACAAAATGCATGCCATACACTTCGCCCTGTGACTGGTCGGCATTTCCTGCCGCAAGTGCCATAAACGGATGCTCCTGATGGGAGGACTCACCTCTTACGGATTCCACACCCATAAATCCTTTTTTTACTTTGCGGTGTTCTAACATACGCTCTCTCGCCCAGGAACCGTGCATCGTAAGCAGTGTAAAATCACGGTTATCCATATCCATGGAGAAGGACAGTGCCTTTGTCAGATATAACATCTCGCCGTCATTTTCGATCCGCACGCTTCTTGTGATGACATCCACATCAGAAAATGCCGTGTAAAGCAAAGTTACCTTTAACCCAAGTACCGGATCCTCGCATAGAAGTTCTAATGTCTCACAGGAATCTTCATCGCCGAACGTTGCAGGAAGTCCGGCAAGTCCCGGTTTTCCTGCATAAATTTTATGTGACACATAAAACAGTGATACTGCCGTATGGCCTCCCTCTGTTCTCACAGAAATACTGCTTCTTCTGTAATCTCCGAGTCCGTTTCCTGCATATTCCATCGGAAACGTATCATAGAATGATACTCTCTCTCTGTTATTTTCAGAAGGCACAAACGGTCCCTCTCCCGTGCGGAGCAGATATGCAATGTTTGCATCTCTTAATTTCTTACCATAATATACATGACCGACAAAATTTTCTTTGTCCACGATCCCGATCACATAACTGGAGCCTGGCGTATCCAGTTTGAAAATACGTTCTTTCTCAAAGTATGTAATTGCCACGCCTCTGTTCCTCCTGTTATTTCAGCAAATCTTCTTTTAGTCCGGCAAGTTTCTTTTCTGCATCCTCTAAAGAACTTCCCTTGACACCAAAGTAATATTTGATCTTCGGCTCTGTTCCGGACGGACGCATACCGCACCATGCATTATCGGAAAGTTCATAATAAAGTACGTTTGACTCCGGCAGACCAGTCTTTGTCACCTCTCCGGTTACAGTATCTTTTCTTGTATCCTCTTTATAGTCACGGACTGCAAGCACATCAAAACCACCAAGTCTTTTCGGAGGATTCTTTCTGGAATTGCTCATCAGTTCCTGAATCTGCGCTGCTCCATCGATTCCTTTTAATGTCTTTGTCTCAAGTCCTTCTCTGTAGTAACCGTATTTTTCATACATTGCAAGCATTTCATCCCACAGTGTCATGTTGTTCTTTTTGCACCAGGATGCTACTTCACATAACATCATGACTGCAACGCAGGCATCTTTATCCCTTGCATAAGTACCGGCAAGACATCCGTAGCTTTCCTCTAAGCCAAACACATAATTATAGGTATTCTGCTGCTCGAAGAATTTGATCTGCTCTCCGATATATTTGAATCCTGTTAAAACTTCGATCAGTTTTACACCGTAAGATTTTGCGATTGCTTTTGCCATATCGGTGGTAACGATCGTCTCAACCAGTGCAGGATTTTTTGGCATAGTTCCCATTGCTGTTTTTTCTCTTAAAATATATTCTGCGATCAGCATACCTGACATATTTCCTGTAAATGTCACATATTCGCCGCTCTTTGTATCTTTACAGTAAACACCGAGACGGTCTGCATCCGGATCTGTTGCAAGAACGATATCAGCATCCACTTCTTTTGCAAGTTTTAATGCAAGTTCAAACGCTTTCGGTGACTCCGGGTTCGGGTATGCAACAGTCGGGAAGTTGCCATCCGGTTTTTCCTGCTCCGGCACTACATATACATGCTCAAAACCAAGCTCTTTTAACACGCGGCGCACCGGAAGATTTCCAGTTCCGTGAAGCGGTGTGTATACGATCTTGATATCTTTTGCCATCTCTTTGATGATCTCCGGATGAATGGACTGTTTTTTCAGTTCTTCCATATAACGGTCATCGATCTCTTTACCGATCACATTGTAAAGGCCTGCTGCAACTGCCTCTTCTTTTGCCATGGTCTTTACCTGATCGAAGGAAGTTACTTTTGCAACTTCCGCTAAAATATTTTTGTCGTGAGGCGGTGTGATCTGTGCACCATCTTCCCAGTATACTTTGTATCCGTTGTATTCTCTCGGGTTATGGCTTGCTGTAATTACAATACCGGAAATACATCCTAACTCGCGGACTGCAAAAGATAACTCCGGTGTCGGACGAAGGCTGTCAAATACATATGCCTTAATGCCGTTTGCATTTAAGCAAAGCGCTGCTTCCTCTGTAAATTCTGTGGACATGATTCTTGAATCATGTGCGATCGCAACACCTTTCTCCTGTCCGTTCTGGGAGATGATATAATTTGCAAGTCCCTGTGTTGCCTGACGCACAGTATAAATATTCATACGGTTGGTTCCGGCTCCGATCACGCCTCTTAAACCACCGGTACCAAATTCTAACTGTCTGTAAAAACGATCCTCGATCTCTGCCTGATCCCCCTCGATCTTCTTTAACTCAGCCTTTGTATCTGCATCAAAATATGGATCTGTGCACCACTGTTTGTATGTTTCCATGTAATTGCTCATTCTTCTTCTCCTTTACTTTTCTGCGATTCATTTTTTATTATATTTTGGATTATAACCTTTTTTTAAGTTATTGTAAACTAATTTTAACCTTTTGACTATTTTTATTTAAAAATCAGCTTTTGACCTCAACATCATTTATTAAAAATATCATAATATTTTTTTACGACTTTTTCTGCGGGCTTTGCATAAATTTCATAGTCCATACGGGTCTTTGCGCTCCGCTCCTGATAAAGCTTTGCATCCCAGGACCAGAGCGCCATACCTCCTACCCAGTCTCTTTTACTGCACGCCGTAAACATATCTTCGTACCATTCTGCCTGACCCTTTGGATCCGCATCACCTCTTACACACCAGTCATTTGGCACCTCTTTGGAACCTTTTACCGACATACATCCTGTTTCCGCAAAGAAAAACGGTTTTTGAAATCTGTTTACCACGGTTTCAATACGATCCAGCTGATTTTCCCAGTCACCATAAGGATAATAACCGCTTGATGATATCACATCCACAGCATCCCACCATTTCACACGGTGCTCCTGATACTTATCCGTATTATAAGAAAGAAGTCCGTGATAAACCTGCCTGATATCCGAAAGCAGTCTGCGCCATTCCGTTTCACGATGCTCACTCATCACCATCTCGCAGCCGGCAATAAACATTTCACAGCCATACTGCTCTGCGATCTTTGCATAATGAAGCTGAAATGCCGTATAAGATGTAAACCAGTTCCCCCATTTTGGTTCGCATGGAACATCTTCATCAAAAAAATTAATATGCGCCCGCCAGGTCCCGTTTTTACAGTTTACGGTCGGTTTTAATGCCACACGAAGCCCTATTTCCTTTGCATATTCAATCATAGCGATCAGCTCGTCATCTTCCATCGTCGCCTTTGATGTGAAGCAGATCTCCTCCGACTGCGGTGTCTCCTGTAACCCTCCAGGCACAAATATCACGAAATTTGCGCCGGTTCTCTCCTTCATCATAGCAAGGCTCTCCTTTGCCCCCGGTTTAAAAAAAGCCCCGGCACACGCAAACGGTGCAAAAGTCACCCCACAGATATATTCCATATTTTTTTCCTCCCTTTTCTCAATGCACTCTTAAAAATATAACATTTATTTTACTGATTCTGCCATTAATATAGCATTCGTCATATATATCTGCTATAATTTTTCAAGTTAAAAATTGCATAAATCTATTTTTATGGAGCCGCATATGAAATCTTTATTTGAATATACCGACAAACTGAACAAACCTTACGAATGTTTCTTTTTAGATATGAAGAAAGAATGGCTGCCCGTGCAGCCACACTGGCATTATTTTATGGAAATCCTGTATGTGACAAGGGGCACCGCCCTGATGTATCAGAATGAACAAAGTTATATTGTAAACGAAGGTGACCTGATCGTCTTTCTCCCCTCCGTCGTTCATTCTGTCCATGCAGTGTCCGATGCCCCTCTGCAGTATTATGTTTTAAAATTTGACCTAAGCCAGCTGGATTCTTCCGCTTCACTTACCGGTGGAAGCTGGAATTACAGTGCACTGTTTAACAATGCCATAAATAACGAGCAGGCTGATATTTATTTCCCGGAGGAGATACTCCACTCTCTTCCGGTACAGTCTTTATTTGACGACTGTGTCCGCGAAATGCAAAATATGCAGTATGGGTATCAGATGATCCTGCAGTCAAAGGTCAAAGAACTTCTGACCTGGCTGCTTCGCATCTGGCGCGATGACGGGTTCGATACTGACTGTTATTTTTCTTCACTCACAAAAGAAAACACGATCTATACCATCACGGAATATATTGACCGCCATGCCTGTGAAAATATCCGCGTAGAAGATATTGCCGCACTCTGTCATATGAGTTATTCACATTTCGCCAAAAATTTCCGTGAAATCTACGGGCAGTCCTGTAAAAAATATATTGAATTTATCCGGCTGTGCAAAGTAGAAGATATGCTTCTTTTTACAAATTTTGACTTAAATTATATCAGTCAGGAGACGGGATACGCCGACTGCAGTCACCTGATCCGGTCATTTAAAGAAAAATATGGTGTTTCCCCGCATCAGTACCGCAGGCAGCATTCCTCACCCAGACAGAATCACTGATTCATAATGGATTCAAGTGTACTGGTATCACTTAAAACCGGCATGAGAAACATGATTGCAGTAATCATCAGTGCAGCGATCACCAGTCCGATAATTGAAGTGATCAATGCAACGGTTGCTGTACCGTTCTGCTGTGGTTTTATCTTTTTCGAACAGATTGCACCAAGCAGACCGACCAGACCAAATCCTGCTCCATATCCCACAAACCCTGTCACAATGCCAAGGATTCCAAGAACTAATGATACCGTCGCAATATTTTCTCCCTCACGCTCTGACGGGATGATAATCTCACCTTCTCTCATTTCCACAATCTCGTCTAACTTGCTTCTCCGCAGTAATACGATACATGGAACCAAAAACAGCGGAACTGTCACTACAAGATTTAACACAGAAAGGCTGCCGATCATGTCCGTCATATCACCATTTCCAAAGATGCCACTCGCCATTAATCCGCCAAAATCAACAAGTGCATGAATAATGATACAAATCCATAAATTTCCGCTGCGCAGATAGATTGCTGCAAACAGCACACCGAGCAATGTTGCCTGCAGTGCCTGGATCAATGCGCTGGATAATGGCACACCGGAAAGTACATTCGGGATATGTGCAGCGCCAAAGATCACACTGGATAAAATAATGGCTGCAAGTACTCCCCGTCTTGTGTTTGAAAAACGGTCGGCAAAAAGATTCAACACGATTCCACGCATAATCACTTCCTCATTCATGCCTACGAAAAACATTGTCAATATGTAAATGATGATCCCACCGGCAGAACGCACTCCGTCCGAACCGGAAACACTCTGCAAAAATAACTGTGCAACTGCCACATACACGCAGTAGCCAACCATAAAACCACCGATATAAAATCCTCTTAAAAATCCCACACCGGTTTTCTTAAGCGACTGCTGATATCCCATAAGAAACAGCATACCGATTGCATAGATTGCTACACCGATCTCGGCGATCAGCTGTAACGTGTAACTGTCTGCAATGGATGTCAGATGTGCCACTACTCCTCCAACCAGATTCATCAGCACCAGAAACAGTGCCGTAATCACAATGCCAATGACAATCACAGCTGCCTTTGGCAATCCCAAAATTTTGTTTTTCATACTATTCCTCCTATACTACTTTTCACTGATATTTCCCGCTTCATCTACTGATGCATTGTCCGAGATACTCTCCATATAAGAAAACAACCCCGGTGCGGCATTCGCATCCATCTGTTTTGTCTGCCCGTCCGATGCATAGACCGGAATCAGCGCATAAGAAACTGTTCCATCTTCTATCACTGTAACTTTCACAGCTGCGGATCTGTCAATATTCTGTCCGAAAATAAAATTACCCAGACTGTAAAACACGGGTTTTCCGTCAATATATTCGATTCCTTCCAGACAATGTGTGTGCGCTCCGACAACCAGATCTGCACCTGCATCCATGCACTGTTTTGCCAGTTCACGCTGCACGGCATTCGGCTGTTCGCTGTACTCTGTCCCCCAGTGTGGAAATACCGTCACAAAATCACAGGTCTGTTTTGCTTCTTTGATCACTTCGATCAGTGCTGTGGCATCATAACAGGTAAACATTCCCGGCGCAGCACTCTCGATCTTCCAATCAGCAGACGGTACCACGCGCGATACAGCGATAAATCCATATTTTTTTCCATTTACTTCCATAATCTGCACCTCTTTTGCACGCTCCACCGAATCTCCGGCACCACCGTACAGGATTCCTGCTCCGTCTAATGCACTGAAAGTGTCTGACAGCGCCGCTCTTCCATAATCTAAGGTGTGATTGTTTGCAAGTGATACAATATCCACACCCATTTCATTTAACGCCCTTACATAGGAAGGACTGCACCGGAATGTGAACTGCTTGTCTGCCATCGGTTCCCCGCGGTCACTAAATGGAAACTCGTTGTTTACCATCAGGATATCGGCTGCCTTTAACTGTTCTAACAGTTCCGGTGAGACGACACGCTCGATCCCGCCGGCGTCATAGGCTGCCTTGAAAGCATTTGCAAAAAGAACATCACCTGTCAGGATGATGGTTGTATCGCCGGAGTCTTTTTGATTATCCTTGTTTGCTGTTTCATCTGATGCACTCCCAGTTCCAGCTGCTGTGGCTGCATCATCTGATATGCTTCCATTTTCACCTGCTGTGACTGCATTCTCTGACATGCTTCCGTCTTCACCTGCCGTTTCTGCACCATCCGTCGATATTCCACTTCCATCCGCTGTGGCTGCTCCATCCAGAGTGGCTTCTGCGTCAGACATATCCGCCTGCTCCTCTTCTGCCGTCGCCCCCGGCGCAGACGCCGGTTTTGCCTGGCCGCCGGTTAAAATTGCCGCTGCGATCACGCCCGCCACAGTCAGTATGGAAAGTACATAAAGTACGATTCTGATTGTTTTATTCATAGATCCCCCATTTTTGCATTGTTTTGTTTTTCTTTGGTCTGAGAAACACTACAAAAATGACGCCGATGTACAACGATTGTACGCCGACGTCATTTTTATCATAATGATTTGCACCTTAATTGTCAACTGACACAGGATCTTAGTCTACTCAAAATCCACTTCAATACTTCCCATGCCACAGTCAAGTTCCATATTTTTCTCTGCCCCTTCATTTTTGACTTCTTTATCTCCGCTGATGTTTGAGTAAGTTTCACCATCCACATCAATCGAACCAAGTCCGCAGGAAAGTTTGTAGTTATACTCTTTTTCCTCGCCGTTTAAATCGAGTGTCATGCTTCCCATGCCGCAGTCTGCTTTCAGGTTCCCCTCAACACTTCCCTCCATGGAAAAATTGCCAACCCCACAGTCTAACGCAACATCACCATAAACTACACCGTCTGTAATCTCCACATTTCCAACGCCTACGGATACATCCATCTTTCCGTATACCTGAAACTGCTCTGCTTCAAAATTACCAGCACCGACATCCACGATCAGTCTGTTACAAGTGCTGTCAAAATCTTTCCAGCTCATGTCTGCAGCACCGATATCAAAATTCAGCTCATCAAAAGAACTTCCCTTGGGCAGATACAGAATGATCTGCGGCGATCTTTTATAATAGTGTTTTTTTGCATCGTATTTAATTTTTAATGTATCACCATCTAATCTGCAGGAATAATATTTCTCCTTACCGTGTTTTAATACAGCGCGGATCTTCGTACTGTCATCCGGTTCTTTGACTGTAATTTCCGCTGCATCAATATCCAATTTGATATTTCGAATGGAAGAGACATCAAAGCTGCTGTCTGCTCCACCTGCAGGTACCTCAGTAGAAAACTCCATATCACCGATATCTGTTATCATATCATCGTCATCACTATCATCGTCATCGCTATCATCGTCATCTTCATCAAAATCATCCATATCATCATCTTCTTCGTCATCTCCATCAGCACTGCTATAATAAAGTCCCACCGGACCAATATGCCAGTTTCCATACCGGAGTTCTCCATTCTTTGCCATACGCCATACAGAAGCCCCCATCGCAGTACTGACACCGCAGAAGATCAGTCCTGCACCAAGCAATGACACTGCAATGATTAACATAATTTTTGTAAATTTTTTCATGCTGCCACCCCACTTTCTTTCTTCTTTTCAAACGGTTTTTTACACAAACCGATGATTCCCCTGACTGCCCATGGAAGGAATACGCCAGACACCCACACGACCAGAAGTACTGCAAGGATTCCAAGTCCCAATACCAAAAGTCCTGCTCCGGTCAGTCCAAGTCCGACAGCCACTCCACCGGTAAATAAAGTGCTGCATCCAAAACCAATCAAAAGGAAACCTGCAAACACAAGTGATGCCATCACTGCAACCACTGCAACCGCAATGCCAAACAATATCGCAACAACCGCAAGAAGAAGTGATGCCACGACTAAAAGCAATGTCAGCCAGAGTGGTGATGTAAGAACCACCAATACGATTGCTGCTGCACTCCATCCACCTTTCTTTTCTTTTGGCACCTCTTCGCTTTTCACAAACATATCATCGTTCTTATTCCACTCCGGATTTTGATCCGCCGGCATGCCATAAAATCCATTCTCTTTTTCCATGCCAAGATTCTTTTTGATGCTCTGGGCAACCTTCTCCGGTGATTCAAGCTCCGCTATGACGGATTCCTCATTTTCCTCGCCCGCATCTTCAAAATAACTGCGGTAAAACGCAAGCGCATCCGCTTTTTCTTCTTCTGATATTCCATCCAGAAGCTGTTCTAACTGTTTTAAAAATTCTTCTCTTTTCATAACCTCTAAAGCTCCTCTCCTGAAAATAATGCTGATATTTTCATGGAATAATCTTCCCATTCTCTCCGGTATTCAACTAACTTATCCTGCCCCGGTTCCGTGATCTTATAATAACGCCTGTTCCTGCCTCCGCACTCTCTGTCATATACCTCAAGGCATCCGTCTTTCTGCAGTCTCCTGAGCACCGGATACAAAGTGGACTCTGATACATCAATGGCTTTTCGTACATCCTGTGTGATCTTATAGCCATAGGTGCCTTCCTCCTCTTTCGACACAACAGCTAACACGATCGCGTCTAAGAGAGCGGCTCCTGTATTAAATACCATACGCTCATCTCCTTTTCTTTATAATATTCTATCTGTTTTAATATTATTTTCTTATTAATACTATATTTCGTATAATATAATTTGTCAACATTTATTTTATGGAAAATATTATTAAAAAATTCTAAAGATTACAAGATATTGAGATTTCATTGAATTTATATGAAACAAATAAAGCAATAAAAATACCGGCCTCCAATCGTTAGATTTTTAGGTCTAACTTTTGGGGTCGGTACACTTTTCGATATCATATCTCTTTTTTCATATACAAAAAATTATAACTGCCTTACTATTTCGCGCCAAACAGATACACGCCGCGCTCTGTCACACGGATCTCCGGTATTACCGTAAGTGCCATAAAGGAAAGCGTGATAAATGGATCGATGTCCTCGGAAATGCCAAGTTTCTTTGCTTCCTCCAACATGTCCGCCACTTTTTCCGTGATCTCATCACAGGATTTTTCGCTCATCAGACCGCAGATTGGAAGCGGAAGCACATCCACGACTTTTCCACCGGAAGCGATAACATATCCGCCCTGATTTTCTTCCACACCTTTGATTGCTGCAAGGATATCCTCATCATTATCGCCCGCAACGATCAGGTTATGGGAATCATGTGCAACGGAAGTCGCCACTGCGCCGCCTTTGACGCCAAACCCTTTCAGCGGCGCAACACCGATCTCCCCTGTCTTTCCATGACGCTCTACCACGCAGATCTTGTTGTATACACCATCCGGTTTGAAATATCCGTTTTCTGCCGGCACTTCCTCCACCAGATGCGTGGTCACGATCTGGTGCGGGTTCATCTGTATCACATCCGTTTTTCCATCACAGGAAAGCCTGATTTTCTCTTTGGTGACCTCTCCCACATGAACGGTATGAAGCAGCTCATCCGGAACCGGAACGGAATAATCTTTCGCATAATCTTCCTCTGTCAGAATACGTCCGTCCTTCATGACATCAAGCGGTCTGACCTGCTCTAAATCATCTAAAAATACGATGTCTGCACGGTAACCCGCACCGATCGCGCCATAATTTTTCAATCCATAAAACTCTGCCGCCTGATAACTTCCCATCTTATAGGCTTTTGCAACCGGCACGCCAAGTGCAATCGCCTTGCGGATGCAGGTACTGATATGTCCCTCTTTGCGGATCTCCTCCACATGCTTGTCATCCGTACAGAAAGCACAGCGGTCTAAGCATACACCTGCATCTAACATTGTTTTGATCAGTGTCTCTAAATTCTTTGCACCACTTCCCTCGCGCACATAGATATGCAGTCCGGCACGGAGTTTATCGAGCACTTCCTCAGCGGTAGAACACTCATGATCGTTTTCCACACCGGCAAGACGGTATGCCTGCACTTCTTTTCCTCGGATTCCAGGCGCATGCCCATCAATATGTTTCTTGGCAAACAGCTCTAACTTGTCTGCCATTCTCTTTTCACCCTCACAGCACTCCATAAAACGCATGGTCTCACCGAGTCCAAGTACTCTTGCATTATCCACATATTTCATCATGTCAGAGGCAAGAAATTCACCACAGCCGTTTGTCTCCACATCCGTTGCAGGAACTGCGGAAGGCACCATAAAAAATACGTTTACCAGAAGTTTTGCAGCACATTTTAAGAAATAGTCCATTCCTTTTGTTCCGCTGACATTCACGATCTCGTGCGGATCGGCAATGATCGTCGTTGTTCCCGCCTTCGCAAGGACTTTGGCAAGTTCTCCCGGTGCTGCCATACAGGATTCAATATGCATATGCGCATCGATAAAGCCCGGCACCAGATATTTCCCGGTACAGTCGATTTCTTCTTTTCCCTCGTATTCACCTACGCCTACGATCGTGTCCCCGCAGATCGCAACATCCGCTTTTAACACTTCCTCCGTAAAGACATTCAGCACATTTCCGTTTTTCAATACGAGATCTGCTTTTTCGCGTCCATTTGCACAGTCTAACTTTCTTTTTCTCTCTAACATACGCTTCCTCTTTTCGTTATATATTTATTATGAAAATAACTTTTTAAAGAAATCTCCCACAGAAGAAATGATCGATTTAAAAAATCCACCGACAGCCGCTGCTATACCGCTATTTGAACTTCCATCTCCGTTTTTAAACGAATTGTACAAAGACTCCGCATAATCCACAAGTCCGTTTAAATCAATTCCGAGTGAATTGATCTTCTTGATCAGATCTATGATCTGCTGACGCTCATCATCCGATAACGTCACACCATATTTTTCACACGCCTCATCGATTGCACCGTTGATCCCGGCATCATCCGTCAGGTCATCTTTTGCAATCAGAGCCTTGATATACGCAATAAACTCTTCCACTTCTGCGTCGGAGACACCTTTTAAGGAATCTTCTAACTGACCGGTCAGCACAAGTTCATTGAGTGCCGTATCAACTACCGAATCACTGATCTCTTTTCCTGTCATCTCCTGATATGCTTTTAATACGCCTACTAAAGCCGCCGTTCCGGAAATTGGAGTTGGTCCTGCTACAATAATATCTGCATCTGTTACCCCTGCAGTAGTCAGCGCATTTTTATACATACCAACGGTACAATAATTAATATTTGTTGTGGAAATGTTTAATCCGCTTCCCTTATCCCTCTGTACGATCACAACAGAAGAAAGCGATCTTGTTCCAATCTGCGAGGATGAAATATAGGAATCTAAATACTGGTGTTCCTCTGCATTTGTCACATAGACCACATCATAATTTGACAGATTTGCCGCATCAATGCCCATAATAGAAAGAATCGTCGCTCTTTGAGAATCATTAAGATCTGCTCCAAGCGCAAGGTACGGTTTATCACTTGCCTTGATTGTGACATTATCGCTGTCCTCGTTTTGCACAATCGTTCCGTTGATATCCTGTGACGCCTGGTCTGATGTCGCATTTCCATCCTGCTGTGGCGTCTGATCCGACGATATATTTCCATCCTGCTGTGCATCAGAATTGTTTGTCTGAGCCGAATCATCCAAATACTGAATGGAACCTTCCAGATCGTCACTATCTGCATTCTGCGCAGAATCCTCTGCCGAAGTTTCTGCTGCATTCTGCACATCATCTGTCTGATCTGCCGTCGCTGCAACTGCCCCTGCCTGTGCTGCCTGCACACCCACACCGGAGGAAACAGGCATCGCTGCTGCAAGTATCACACATAATATTTTAACTACTTTTTTGTTTCTCATAATAATCCTCACTAACACTGTCCATCCCTGCTTTATATTTTATGCAGGTAAATCTATCTTATATTTTATATCTGCGCAATTCTGACACTCATCCATGCACAGATATCCGCATAAACCTGATCGCGGTCTGTCTCATTTAATATCTCATGACGGTCTGTCTCATACAAACGGTAGGTCAGATCATCCACACCCGCATCTTTGTACATATGATAAACTTTTTTTACCCCTTCACCGAGGTCACCAACCGGGTCATCTGCCCCGGAAACCATGAAAACCGGCAGATCTTTCGGCACTTTTTTTATATTATCCATCTGATTGTCAAAATATACCGCTTCCATCAGCCCATAGTACCCGTTTAATGTAAACAGAAACGTGCAGCGTGGATCACTGTAATATTTTTTGACATGCTCCACATCCTTTGTCAGCCAGCTGTTGGTATAATCTTTTCCATAAAGGTCAAATTTGTGGTATGGCTTGCTGTAGGAAAGTTTCTGCACCAGTTTACTTCTGTAATTCCAGCCACGGAAAAAGGCTAAAAATTTACACAGCGTCATACCAAATTTCATGGTGCCATCCGGCACACACCCAGTTCCCATAATGACCGCTCCACTTAAATTTTCACCATGCAGACACAGATATTTTCGCAGCATATAAGAACCCATGCTGTGTCCCATCATAAAATACGGTATCCCCGGATTCTCTCCCTGAACTGTTGTTCGCAGGCTATGCATATCCGCAACAAGCGTATCACTCGGATTTTCTGCAAAATATCCCCACTCTGTTTCATCTTTTACCGAAGCGCCATGCCCTAAATGATCGTGGCCAACAACCATAAATCCGCGCTCTGTCAGGTACTCTGCGAACTCATGATATCTTTCAATATATTCGATCATGCCGTGCGTGATCTGTAAAATTGCCTTATACTTTCCATCCTCCGGCATCCATTTTACCGCATGGATCTTTGTCGTTCCATTCGCAGATAAATACGTCATCTGTTCTTCTTTTGCCATATAAGTTCTTCCCTCATTTCTATACTGCTCTTTACTATACCGCTGACTGTTTTGCATACAGATATTTCATTACAGATTTCTTACTCCATATTCAAAAGTGCTTTACATCCATTATAGATCTTTTCCAATTCATCCTCAGCAGATTTTTTTGCATTGATTTCTTCACGCAGTGCTGTAACCTGCACTTTTGCCTCATCCCCGAGTTTTAAGAAATCCTCCCCGGCCTGTTTTATAAAATCCGCAGCCGGTACTGCGTTGCCGGACATGTGCTCCCTTAAGGAAGTCTGTCCATTTTCATATATGGAAAGTTTCTGTGCGCTGTCACTGTACAGTTTCATTACCATCGATGCAATACCCGCCTGCATTTCATTGATCTGTGCAGTCTGTTCTTTGATTTCTTTTTGCGCCTCTTCCATCGCGTCGATCTGTTCTGATAATGCCTTTAGTCTTTCTTCATACCGCTGTGCCACATTTTTGATCTCCTCCGCAGCATGAAGGAATTTTTCTCCATTCTCTCCCATTCTTGCTGCTTCGATTGCCGCATTCAATGCAAGCACTCCCATATTTTTTGCATCATCTTCCAGTTCAGCTGTCACATTTCCAAGACCATCCTGCTCTTTCGAAGCACGGTAAAGACTTTCTTCTAACTGTGCACACGGTTCTTTTAACGCCTTGTGCTGTTCAAAAACTTCTTTGATCTTTTCATTCTGCTCTGCCACCTGTCCAATAAAAATGGAATGATTTGCCTCAAAAGATTCCACAGCATTATGTACTTCAACGAATGTACTGTACAGTTCTTTTCCTGTTCTGCAGCTCTCTTCTGCCAGTTCACCCACACATTCTAACTTTTCCTCAAGAATTTCTATATTTTCTTCCATCTGGACACGGGATGCTGTCATCTGCACAGAATCTTCTTTTAATTCATCACTGTATTCTGCAATCTGTTTCTTGATCGTATAGAGTTCGTCCTGCAGTGCCTTCTCTTTCTTTCCACCAAACATATATGTCCTCCATTTACTGATAATTCTTTATCACAATCTGTATGCTTTCATTTCCCTGATACCTGTTTATCTCGGGATAATATATCACAGACATCCGGATTGCATTTGTCCTGCCAAGGAATGCCTGCTGCACTTCATTTTCCCCATATTTTCTTCCATAATATTCCCGGAATTCCTCCACATCTCCAAAATAAACAGCAGATATGGATTTTCCACGTTCAGTCTTAAGTGTCAGTTTTAATACATTCTGATTTTTCCCGACTACAACCGCACGATCGATTCCAAGATTCTTATCCGCAAACTGAGGTTTTACATTTGCTTTTCCGAACGGCTCTAACAATGACAGCTCATTTACCAGCGAAATGTCCGGATAATCGACGGGCATGGGAATATCTATTTTTATCTTAGGAATAAAATCTTCTTCTGTCAAGCCACAGCAGGCATTTATTTTCTCCCTGAAAATCTCTACATTTGCTTCCGTCAGGGAAAGTCCTGCTGCCATCGGATGACCGCCAAATTTTGTAAATAATTCCTGACATTTGCACAGTTCCTCATACATCGAATATGCCTCGATTGAGCGCCCGGAGCCTTTAACCCCATCCTCACTCTTTGTCAGCACAAAAGTCGGTTTATGACACGCCTCCCGGATTCTTCCTGCAATGATTCCTGCAAGACTTTCATGCACATCCGGCAGATAGACAACCAGGACTTTTTCACCCGTATTTCCCTCTTCCACCTGCTGCATGGCAAGTTCTACGCCCTCTGCAGTCATGTCTTTTCGCTGCGCATTCAGATCGACCAGTTCCGCTGCGATCTCCGATGCTTTTTTTACGTCCTCCTGCAGGAAAAGATTTAAGGCAATTTTCGCTGTCTCTAATCGTCCGCTTGCATTGATGCATGGTCCTAACACAAATCCGAAATGATAGGAACTGATCTGTTCCGGCTCTAATTTATTCTGTAAAATCAATGCGCGCATCCCCGGATTCATGGTCGTATGGATCCGCTTTAATCCTTCCCTTACCAGGATTCTGTTCTCATCCGTCAGATCCATCACATCCCCGACCGTCGCAAATGCCACATTTTCCAAAAAATCGTAGGACTCCTCCACCGCAATGTCACATTTTTCATAGAGGATCTGTATCACTTTCCAGGCAACTGCAGCACCGCAGAGATTTTTATACGGATATGTACACTCCATCTGCTTTGGATTTACAATGGCATCCGCCTCACTTCTTTTATAATGGCGTTCTCCCCTCTCCTCCGTATATGGTATTTCATGATGGTCTGTGACAAGAACTGTCATTCCAAGACTTTTAGCGTGCGCGATCTCGCCTATCGCTGCAATTCCATTATCACAGGTAATGATCGTATCAATTCCCGCCTCATCTGCCTGCTCAATCAGATGATCGTTGATTCCGTAACCATCTTTCATCCGGTCCGGTATCTGAAAATCCACACTGCCACCGCAGCGTGTGATTCCTTTGTACAGAATATAAGTCGACATTACCCCATCAATATCGTAGTCGCCTATGACCCTGATCTTTTTCTGTTCACTGATCTTCTGCACCAATATATCCGTCAACCGGTCCGAATCCAAAAGTAAATGAGGATCGTAAAGTTCCCCAATTCCGCCTTTTAAGTATCTTGCGATTGCCTCATCCCCCATAACCTCACGATTCCGGATCAGCCTTGCCGTAACCGGACTTATCCCAAAACGTTTTGCAATTCCTGCAAAATCAGCGCCTTTATTTATTACAAACCATTTTTCCATATATTACCTCAAGCAATGTCAGCCCGCATGCCGGTGCCGTGTATCCTGCTCTTTCCCTGTTTTTTGCCTCTAAGATCTCTGACACATCCTCCGGAGTTCTTCTTCCATCTCCGATCTCGATCAGTGTACCGGTTAAAATGCGCACCATATTCTGTAAAAATCCATTTCCGGTATAATAGATCTGTATCTCTCCCGGCAGTTCTTTGATCTGTATCCGGGAGATCGTCCGAACCGTGGATTTCTTCATTTTTTTATTGCCGCAGAATGATTTAAAATCATGTGTTCCACACAGGTACTCTGCCGCTTTTCTCATGCGGTTTACATCAAGCGGTTCCGTATAATCATAAACATATCTGCGCTCGAATACCTCCGGTATTTTTCCTGTATGGATCCGGTAAAGATAGGTCTTTTCCACTGCCTGATATCTGCTGTGGAAACGCTCATCCACTCTCTTTACTTCACAGACCGCAATATCTTCCGGAAGGTACTGATTCAGATAAAATAAAATTTTATCCTCATCCCATTCCTCTCTCAGATGAAAATTAGCCGTCTGTCCTTTTGCATGCACGCCTGCATCTGTTCTGCCGGAACCGGTAACCTCCACCTGGTATCCTGCCATTTTGCTCAAAACATCCTGTAACTTTCCCTGTATCGTAAGTTCCGCCGGAAGCACCTGCCACCCGCGGTAACGTGTTCCGTCATATTGTAAGATCATTTTATAATTTGCCATATATCTCTGTTACCTTATATCTGATTTTCGGAAAAAATAATGCCACAGATAGTTTTCCTGTGGCAGTACATCAATTATAATTATTATACCTCTGTTTTCGTTAATTGACAAATCATAAACCACATTTTTCCTTCCATTATTTTATAATTCACACAAACAATTTAAACACACCTTTTGACAGACTGCATCATATAATAGAATGAATGAATCTACGAGGTTTTTCATGTCAGATATTGCCTATACACAAAATAATACCGATCAAGGTGAGTTAAAGATCCACGTAACGGCAAGAGGAAGTAACCGTCCGATCACAAACGCCCGTGTAGCGATCTCCTATTCCGGTGATCCGGACAGTATCGTTGAGGAGGTGAATACAGATGCATCCGGTATGTCCGAACAAATTACGCTTCCTGCGCCTCCGCTTGAATTCTCAATGGAGCCAGGCGAAGAGCAGCCGTTCTCGCAATATAGTATTCAGGTCGATGCTGAAGGATTCCGCCCGTTTACTGTGTCGGGAATTGAACTGTTTTCGAAGCAGCTGTCGCTTCAGGAAGTACGAATGGATGAGGTGGATGCACCGGGGAACCCGGTAGACACGATCGTGATCCCGGTCAATACCCTCTGGGGCGATTTTCCACCGAAAATCGCAGAGTCTGAGATCAAGCCGATCTCCGAGACCGGGGAGATCGTCCTAAGCAGAGTCGTGGTGCCGGAATATGTCGTGGTACATGACGGTCCGCCAAACGATACGACTGCGCGCGATTATTATGTGCGATACAAGGATTACATCAAAAATGTAGCGTCCAGCGAAATCTATTCCACCTGGCCGGATGCGACGCTGCGCGCAAATATCCTTGCAATCATGTCATTTACATTAAACCGGGTGTACACGGAGTGGTACCGGAACAAAGGCTACAGTTTCACGATCACCTCCTCCACCGCCTACGACCAGAAATTTACCTACGGCAGGAACATTTTCCAGAGCATCTCCGACATCGTGGATGAAATGTTCCAGAACTTTTTATCCCGGCCAAACGTCAGCCAGCCAATCTTAACGCAGTACTGCGATGGGGAACGTGTGACCTGCAGCAACTGGCTGAGTCAGTGGGGCAGCAAATACCTGGGTGACCAGAACTATGAGGCAATCGAAATTCTGCGCTACTATTATGGAAACAACATGTACATCAACACGGCAGAAGAAGTATCCGGCATCCCGGCTTCCTGGCCGAGAGTCGACCTTACGATCGGTTCGACCGGCGAAAAAGTGCGTCAGATCCAGGAGGAACTTGCACGGATTTCAAGATCCTATCCGGCGATTCCGACAGTTACACCGGACGGAATCTACGGACCTGCCACAAGAGAGGCTGTCGAGGTCTTCCAGCGTGTCTTCGGTCTGCCGGTCACCGGCGTCATTGACTACCGTACCTGGTATAAAATTTCTGAAATTTATGTGGCAGTGTCGCGCATCGCGGAACTGGTCTAAATGCAAATGGGGGCAGTCACACCAAATACTTTGTGCGGCTTCCCCCAATCTTTTTTTATGCTCAGATACGCGGTCTTTTTCCCCTTTCCGGACACTTTTCCACATATCTTTTTATTTTGCTTCTCTTATTCCACCGTCACTACCTTCGCCAAGTTTCTTGGCTTATCCACGTCAAATCCCTTGTCGGAAGAAACATAATAAGCAAGTAACTGCAGTGCCACGGATGCCGGCATTACCATAAATTCATCCTGCATATCCGGCAGATGGAAGGTATCATATGCACGGTCGATATCTTTTGCAAGACTTTCCTTGATAAAGAGCACGATGTCCGCACCTCTTGATCGTACCTCCTTGATATTTGACAGCTCTTTTGACATTAATTTTTCCTGTGTCACTGCTGCAACGACCGGCGTATCCTGCGTGATGAGTGCGATCGGTCCGTGTTTTAATTCGCCGGACGCATACGCCTCAGAATGAATGTAGGATACCTCCTTTAACTTCAGAGAACCCTCTAACAAAATAGAGTAATCAAGTCCACGTCCGATCATAAACAGATCTTTCGCCTCTAACACCTTGTTGGCAAGTTTATGGATCTCCTGCCGTCCCTCTAACACTTTTTTCATGACATCCGGCGTGCGCTGCAGCTCACGGATAAAACTCTGTGTCTCTTCCTGTGAAAAGACACCGCGAAGCTGTGCCATTTTTGCCACGATCAGATAAAATACAGCAAGCTGTGTCGTGTATGCCTTGGTACTTGCAACGGCGATCTCCGGTCCTGCGTTGGTATAGAGCACATAATCACTCTCACGCGCAATGGAAGATCCTTTTACGTTGATGATGGATAAACATTTCGCTCCACGTTTTTTTGCATACTTGACTGCCTCTAAGGTATCGATCGTCTCACCGGACTGTGAAACTGCGATGACTAATGATTTCTCATCGATGACCGGATCCGAATACATAAACTCGGATGCCATATCGACATCGATGTGCATATGAAGAATCGACTTTATCAGTGCCTGTGCCACAAGACCGGCATGCATTGCAGTTCCACATGCGATAATGTTGACACGCTCACACTGTGTAAAGATCTCATCCGGCACACCGTCTGCCGTAAAGTCCGGCATTCCACTTGTGATGCGGTTTGTGATTGTACGCTCGATCGCATCCGGCTGTTCCATGATCTCTTTTTCCATATAAAACGGATAACCGTTCTTTCCGGCATTATTAAGTTCCCAGTCTACTTCAAGATAGTCCGGCTCCACCTGATTGCCATTGAAATCTTTTAAGACAATGGCATCTTTTGCCAGTTTTAAAATATGATACTCCGGAACAACAAAATAGCGGTTGGTAAAACGGCAGAGTGCTGTCAGGTCAGATGCAAGCATAGCCCCCTCTTTGCAAAGTGTTGCGACGATCGGGCTGACATTTCTGACAGAGTATATCTCGCCCTGATGATCTTCGAATAAGATCACTAATGCAAATGTTCCTTTTAATTTGGAAACTGTCTTTTTGATGGCTTCATCCGGATCACCGGTATAAAACTTATTTAAAAGTGCAGCCACAACCTCACTGTCTGTCTCTGATTTTAAAACACTTTCCAGTTCATAGTCGGCGATCAGCTCTCTGTAATTTTCAATGATGCCATTGTGTACCAGAGTCACTTTTCCAACCTGATGCGGATGTGCGTTTGTATCATTGACACCGCCGTGTGTTGCCCATCTGGTATGACCAATTCCACACTCTGTGATCAGTTTTTCTGACTCACAGATGGCTCTTAAATCTTTTACTCTTCCCGCACATTTATAAACCTTCGTCTGTTTCAGGCCGGTATCTGCCACAGCAATTCCCGCACTGTCATATCCGCGGTACTCAAGAAGCTCTAACGCATCAAGTAACACTCCTTTTACATCTTCACTACCTGTATAACCAATAATTCCACACATAAATTTTCCTCTTTTCTATCTATCAACTGTTTCCGGCACAATCCCGCCGGTACACTCATTTTTCCTGACCAGTTCCACTGTCAGAAGATCCTCTTCTGACAGCAAAAATATTTTTCAGGTTATCTTCTCCCTTATACCGTATTTGTTTTGCAGTCACCTGCATATTTGCCGGTATATCTCGCACCGGGAGTGTACGGGAGAGCATCCGCCGAATCTTCGATCACTCTCCTCCTCGTTAACCTGCTGATTGAAACACAGGTAATTCCTGAACATATCACAATGTCTGTTCACAGAACCTTCCTATGCATTTTCCACAGGTGCATGGCGCTAATAAGGAGACAACAGACTGCATATCCTTCCGGCAGATCTGCTGTCACATTTATGTATCCGGTATACGGGCGCAAAGACCGCGTATCTGAACATAAAAATAATATACTTTTTATTCAATTTTCAAGGTTCAACATGCTTTACTATACTATGATATGAAAAAAAAGTCCAGTGTTTCCCATCAAAGATGGCCGTTCAGACATTTTTTATTCATGCATCGATTTCCAGACTGATTCCCCATTTGGAATATACTGGCAGAATGCATCCACCATAATACTGCGGAACGGGCGGACCGCCTCTTCGAGTCCGAATGCTGCCGGGTAATCTTTCGTCACAAGATCAATGTCCTGTGCGATCTTTTCTGCAACTGCTGCATCTTTGATCGGCACGATACCAAACAATGTGGAGCAGTACGCCCTGCTTCCGGTACAGGATGCCAGATAGGTATATGCAAAATTTTTCCACTCTTCCTCAAGTATATATCCACAAACATCTTCCACATCAGCATCCTTTTCCACATTTTGTTTCTCATCTGTCCGGATACCGAGCTGCATAAGATATCCACAAAGTTCTTTTTTCTGTCTTTTTTTCTGAAAAAAGGATACACCACCTGCACTGGCTGCCTGTATCATCATCCATGCGCGCAGAAAAAGATCCGCACGTTTTTCTGCCGGATGATCTCCAAAGCGCTTTCTTAAAATCAAAAGGCGTTTTTCATCCAATGCCGGATCTAACTTCTGTTCAATTGCAAGCTGCAGAATACGTTCACGTTCATTAATATCCTCAATCTCATAATAATGGGCGGGCCATTCCGAAAGATAGTCCACGTTTTCATTATTCAAAAGCATTTACTCTGTATCTCCTTCCATATACGAATCCACATCATCAAAGGTCACTCTCGCATAAGGCAGACGGATATATTTTCCATCGATCAGATTCAGATCCGACAGATCACTTCCAGTGGAAAGCTCATATGCAAGATTTAACATTGCATCTGCCTGGCCTTCTTTATCATTATAGACCGTTCCGATCATCTCTTTATTCTTGACCGCCTCTAATCCTACATCAGTCCCATCGATTCCAATGACCGCCGGCCATTCATCCTTTGTAAGACCGGACGCTTTGAGTGCATCAATCGCACCTAGCGCCATATCATCATTATTGGCAATGACCAGTTCAATGCTGTCACCAAACTGTGACATAAGCTGTGCCATTTTCGTCTGCGCCTGTGCACGATTCCAGTTTGCGATCGCATATCCCAGCTTTTCTACTTCCACTCCACTGTCGATCATTGTGCTGACCGAATATTCCGTGCGGACGATAGCATCCTGATGACCGGCTTCGCCCTCCAACACCACATACTGAAAAATCCCGTCTCCGTTTTTATCCAGTGACTGATCGGTCAGAAATGCTTCCGCTGCAAGCTCTCCCTGCATGATACCGGACTCAAATGCCTGCGCTCCGACATAATAAAGCCTCGTCCAGCGCTCTAAATCTTCCTCCACCAGTTCGCGATTGAAAAAAATAACCGGAATATTGTTTTTTTCCGCAAGATCAATGATTGCGGTAGGATCCGTCCTGTCCACCAGATTGACACAGATCACATCGCATCCCTCCGTGATCATGTTTTCAACCTGACTGTTCTGCGTCGACTGGCTTGCCGATGCATTGTAAGTGTCGATATTGATCGCAACACCCGTCTCTTCTTCTTTTTTTGTCGCATAATCATTAAAATCTTTCATCATTTCTGATACAAATGTATCATACTGATCATAAACAGATATGCCGATCTTAATGCTCTTTTTGGCATCTTCCCTGCCGCCGCAGCCGCCAATTACCACACTCATGACTAAAATTCCACCAAAAGCCACGGTCATTTTTTTACTTTTTTTCCATTTCTTCAAGACTTGTTCCCCCATCAACATGTGCCGGACTTTTTCTGCTCCACACATTTACATCTACCCCCCATTTGTATATCACTGCACGATAGGAAATAAAATTTTCTGATTTTCCTCGTCATACAGATTATCTTTTGTGATCGTAAGAAACCCGACTTTTTCTGTTTTTGCCGAAGATAACGGCTCC
>UMFS01046579.1_pt1 | contig 25041 bp, 23 predicted proteins | sample 1965071 | NCBI WGS metagenome assembly UMFS01 (sample SAMEA4836052, study PRJEB28245) | human gut metagenome | biome: gut microbiome; material: fecal sample | place: Denmark | collected 2008
AAATCATTGTGTGGATTGCAATAAGAATGATGGGTTTGCTTGTATGATTATTACAAAAAAGATGGAATGGATAAATTTGGAAAAATAGATGTAGAAAAACAGGCCTACTCAATAACATAACACTTTGATGTAGAGGGTGGAGAGTGCGCCGGAGAAATGCTGAAGAAGATGCAACTGATTTTGTTGAGTGAACCTGTCTGGATAAAGATATGTAGGAAAATATACGAAATATCGAGAAAAGTATTGATTGCTGGGGTAATTGGATACGACAGCAAGAGGGGAATACTTAGCTGTGTGAGCGGCAAGAGGAAAAAGAAATACCATCCAAATGGATGTGTAGATAGATATAAAGATACTTTTAAGGGATTGGTTTGAGAAAAGCCGGAGGAGTAAATGAATTATGGATATTAAAAAAGAATACGAGCGATGGCTGGTGAATGCAACTGCGGATGCAGATGTTGCCGCTGAATTGAAAACGCTGGATGATACAAAAATTGAGGATGCTTTTTATCGTGATCTTGCTTTTGGCACCGGTGGGTTGCGTGGCGTAATTGGCGCAGGCACCAATCGGATGAACGTCTACACCGTAGCGAAGGCTTCTCAGGGTCTGGCTGATTATCTGAAAAAGAACTTCACAGAGCCGTCTGTGACCATCGGCTATGACAGCCGCATCAAGAGCGATGTGTTTGCAAAGGTGGCTGCGGGTGTGTTCGCGGCCAATGGCGTTAAGGTCAATATCTGGCCTGTCCTGATGCCGGTTCCGACCGTGTCTTTTGCGACCCATTATCTGCACACCTCCGCAGGTGTCATGGTGACGGCTTCTCACAACCCCAGCAAGTATAACGGCTATAAGGTCTACGGTGCGGACGGCTGCCAGATCACCACTGAGGTCGCTGCGGAAATTCTGGCGGAGATCGAGAAACTGGATATCTTTGCAGACGTCAAGACCAGTGATTTTGAAGCAGACATGGCAAACGGCAGCATCCAGTACATCCCGGATGAGGTCTACACTGCCTTCGTGGAGCAGGTCAAGAGCCAGTCGGTTTTGTTTGGTGAAGAGGTTAATAAGGATGTGGCCATCGTGTACAGCCCGCTGAATGGCACCGGTCTGAAGCCTGTGACCCGCACCTTGAAGGAGATGGGCTACACCAACATCACGGTGGTCAAGGAGCAGGAGCAGCCGGATGGCAACTTCCCGACCTGCCCGTACCCCAACCCGGAGATCAAGGAAGCCATGGCACTGGGCATGGAGTATGCCAAGAAGTGCCATGCCGACCTGCTGCTGGCAACCGACCCCGACTGTGACCGTGTGGGCATCGCTGTCAAGAACAAGACAGGCGAGTATGAGCTGCTGACCGGTAACCAGACCGGTATGCTGCTGCTGGATTATATTTGTAGCCAGCGTATGAAGCATGGCAAGATGCCCGCTGACCCAGTCATGGTCAAGACGATCGTCACCATGGATATGGGCGAGCAGATCGCTACGCACTATGGTCTGCGTACCATCAATGTGCTGACCGGTTTCAAGTTTATTGGTGAGCAGATCGGCAAGCTGGAAAAGCAGGGCAAGGCAGACAGTTATGTGTTTGGTTTTGAGGAAAGCTACGGCTACCTGACCGGCTCCTACGTCCGCGACAAGGACGGTGTAGACGGTGCATATATGATCTGCGAGATGTTCAGCTACTATGCGACCAAGGGCATCAGCCTGCTGGACAAGTTGGACGAGTTGTACGAGGCTTACGGATACTGCCTCAACACCCTGCACAGTTATGAGTTTGATGGTAGTGCCGGCTTTGCCAAGATGCAGAGCATCATGCAGGCTTTTCGCGGCAACATCAAGGAGTTTGGTGGCAAGAAAGTTGTTGAGCTGCTGGATTATGCTCCTGGTCTGGATGGTCTGCCGAAGTCCGATGTGCTGAAATTCCTGCTGGAAGATAACTGCTCCATCGTGGTGCGTCCTTCTGGTACCGAGCCGAAGCTGAAAACTTATATCTCTGTCAGCGCAGAGAATAAGGAAGCTGCCGAAAAGGTGGAAGCCGAGATTCGTAAGAGTGCTGAAGAGTACTTGAAGTAAAGAATAGAGGAGAAAATAGATGAATATTATTTTACTTTCTGGTGGTTCAGGTAAGCGTCTCTGGCCCCTTTCCAACGATGTACGTAGCAAGCAGTTTATCAAACTGTTCAAGAATAATGACGAGTATGAATCTATGGTTCAGCGTGTTTACCGTCAGATCACTACGGTAGATGCTGACGCAAAGATCACCATTGCAACGAGTAAATCACAAGCAAGTGCCATCAAGAACCAGCTGGGTGAGAAGGCTTCTATTTGTGTAGAGCCTTGCCGCCGCGATACGTTCCCTGCTATCGCACTGGCTGCAGCATATCTGCACGATGAACTGGGCGTGACAGAGAATGAAGCTGTTGTTGTCTGCCCGGTCGACCCGTATGTGGATAATACCTATTACGAAGCTGTTAAGACTCTGCAGGAACTGGCAGAGCAGGGTGGAGCAAATTTGACTCTGATGGGCATTGAGCCGACCTATCCCAGTGAAAAGTATGGTTACATTATCCCTGAAAGCGGCGAAAATGTCAGCAAAGTCAAGGAATTCAAGGAGAAGCCGGATGTGGAAACAGCTAAAAAGTATCTGGCTCAGAGTGCGCTATGGAATGCCGGTATCTTTGCGTTCAAGCTGGGGTATCTGCTGAACAAAGCACACAGCATGATCGACTTTGAGGATTACCGTGATTTGTTCAATAAATATGATACCCTGACCAAGATCAGCTTTGACTATGCAGTGGTTGAGAAAGAGTCCAGCATTCAGGTTCTGCGTTACAGCGGCGATTGGAAAGATGTCGGTACTTGGAACATGATGGCCGAAGTCATGGCAGATGAAACCAAAGGCAAGGCCATTTTGGATGAAACCTGCGAGAACACCAATGTGGTGAACGAGCTGAATATTCCCATCCTCTGCATGGGTTGTAAGGACATGATTGTTGCAGCCAGTGGTGACGGCATTCTGATCGCTGATAAAGAACGCAGCGGTTACATGAAGCCTTATGTGGAAAAAATCGAGACCGAGGCAATGTATGCTGAAAAGTCTTGGGGTACTTATACAGTTATTGATGTGCAGCCGGGTTCTATGACTGTTAAGGTTTCCATGAGAGCTGGCGAGCATATGACCTATCATATGCATAATTACCGCGAGGAAGTCTGGACGGTTGTTTCTGGTAAAGGCAAGGCAATCGTTGATGGCATGGAACAGGTATTGCGCACTGGCGATGTAATTACTATTGCGGCAGGTTGCAAGCATACAGTGAAGGCTATTACTGCACTTGATATGATTGAAGTTCAGCTTGGAGAAGAAATTAGCGTTACAGATAAGATTAAATTTCCTATGGAATAAAAAACAGTGGGAGACAGAGTAATGGAAATCATGAAATTGATTCCGACGGGTAAGGATTATTTGTGGGGTGGTACTCGACTTCGGGAAGAATACGGAAAGAAAATAGATTTAACACCATTAGCAGAAACTTGGGAATGTTCGGTTCATCCGGACGGCCCAAGTTATGTGACGAATGGTACATATAAAGGGAAAACACTGGCTGAAGTATTGAAAGCGCATCCGGAATATCTCGGTACAAAGGTAGAAGATAGTGAGCTCCCAGTCTTGGTTAAGTTCATCGATGCCAAGAAAGACTTGTCAGTTCAGGTTCATCCTAGTGATGAGTATGCGAGAGAGCACGAAGGGGACAATGGCAAGACCGAGATGTGGTATGTCATTGATGCTGACGAAGGAGCCAATCTTATTTATGGTTTCCAGCATGAGGTGACGGAGAAAATTCTCCGAAAGGCAGTTGAAACAGGAACACTGGATAAGCACTTGCAAAAAGTTCCAGTTCACAAGGGCGATACCTACTTTGTTCCGGCGGGGACTGTGCACGGTATTGGTAAGGGTATTTTGCTAGCAGAAATTCAGGAAAGCTCCAATGTGACCTACCGTGTCTACGACTATAATCGCGTGGACAAGAACGGTAAAAAACGGGAACTGCATTTCGGTAAAGCTGTGCAGGTTATGAACATGAGGGTCGCACCGGATGTAAGTCAGAAACCGAGAATGGTGAAGTATTATTCTGGTTGCTCTCGTGAATTGCTCTGCCGTTGCAAGTACTTTGAAACGGAGCGAATTCAGGTCACAAAGGGCTTTGCTTTTTCCGTGATGGACACTTCTTTTCAGGTGCTGATGTGCCTTGATGGATACGGAGAAGTACAGACGATGGATGAGGAGCAGAAGCCGATGCGTTTCAGCAAAGGTGAAACGCTGTTTTTACCAGCTGGGCTGGGCAGATGCTTGGTAGTTGGTGATGCAGAACTGATTAAGGTTCGGTGCTGATAATTTGCGGTGAGAGGAATAGAAAATAATGAAGAAAATCTTACATATATCAAAATATTATTATCCCTTTTCAGGTGGCACTGAGCAAATTGCAAGAGATGTAGTTTTAGCACTTAAGGGTGAGTATGAGCAAAAGGTTATTGCGTTTAATGATGGTAAGGAAGACAAAATTGATATTGTTGATGAAATTGAAGTAATAAAATGTGGCTGTTTTACAAAGATTGCAGCACAGTCGCTGTCAGCATCGTATGGAAAACACTTACATAAAGTTATGAAGGAATTCAATCCTGATATTGTAGTTTTCCACTATCCAAACCCATTTGTTGCAACTTTATTGTTGAGAGAACTGAAAAATTCTAAAGCCAAACTTATGGTGTATTGGCATCTCGATATTGTTCGGCAGAAATACTTGAAGTTGTTGTTTGCTCCACAAAACAGAAGCTTACTTACTCGAGCAGATAAAGTTATAGCGACATCTCCGAATTATATAGAGGGAAGTAAATGGCTTCAGTCAGTAAAAGAGAAGTGCATTGTTGTGCCGAACTGTATTAATGTGGAACGAATGACAATCACATCAGAAATAGAAAAACGTGCAGCAGAAATTCGGGAAGAAAACAAGGACAAGACGATATGCGTCGCAGTTGGACGTCACACTGAATATAAAGGTTTCACATACTTAGTTCAAGCTAGTAAGCTTTTGAACGATAAATTTCGAATTTTTATTACTGGAAAGGGTGAATTAACAGAAAAGCTTCATGAAGAAGCGAAGGGTGACGCCAAAATTACTTTTACAGGTCGCATTGATGATGTGGAGTTAAAAGCGTTAATTTTAGCGTCTGATATATTCTGTTTTCCTTCTATTACAAAGAATGAAGCATTTGGCTTGGCACTGGCAGAGGGAATGTACTACAAAAAACCGTCAGTTACATTTACCATTCCGGGCTCTGGTGTCAACTATGTTAGTTTGAATAAAGTAACAGGAATCGAAGTTGAAAATCGCAATGTAGAGAAGTATGCAGATGCTATGAGGACACTTGCTCAAAATAAAGAATTAAGCTTGAAATATGGTAAGGCAGGAAAAGAGCGAGTCGAAAACAATTTTTTGTCAACACAGTTTTGTAGCAATATTAAGAAGCTGTTTGCAACTTTTTAAATGTAGGAGAATGATATGACTGTATTTTGGAAAATAGCGCATTCCCTTTATAAAGTGGGGGGACTAACTCCGATTGCGCGTATGTTCGAATTTTTAAATTATTGGATATGTGCAAACGCTGTTTCAGCTAAAGCTGAGATTGGATCCGGTACAAAGTTTTGGCATAGAGGACTTGGCTGCACAGTTCATTATAAGGTGAAGATTGGTGAAAGTTGTAAGATTCTCCCTAATGTGATGATTGGTGCGAAGTTTAAAAATGGATTGCCTGATGAGGATGTTCCGACAATTGGAAACAATGTGTTTATTGGAACAGGTGCGGTGATAGTTGGAAAAATAAAAATAGGAGACAATGTAATTGTTGCTGCAAATTCTGTTGTAACAAAGGATGTGCCAGATGATTGTTATGCACTAGGAACTCCAGCAGAAATAAAGAAGATAAGGAATATATAGCGATGAAAGTAATAATCAATGGACGTTTTTTGATTCATAGAGTTACTGGTGTAGAGCGATACGCAAGAGAAATATTATCAGAACTGGATAAGATAATTGAACCAGAGAGTATTGAAATGGCTGTCCCATCAGAAGTTGAAGATGTCCCGACTTATAAAAATATCAAAGTAATAAAAGTAGGAAAGCTACACAACAGATTATGGGAGCATCTCTCTTTTCCATGGTATGTTTATAAAAATAAAGGCGTTTCATTGAATTTATGTAACGTTGCACCACTTCCGGCACCGGGGATTGTATGCATTCATGATGTTAAAGTTAAAGCAACCCCGCAGTATTTTTCAAAAAAATTTTTGATGTGGTATGATTTACTGCTTGGCAATGCAACAAAAAGGGCTAGGAAAATTATCACGGTATCAGAGTTTTCTAAGTCTGAGATTGTGAAGTATTTCAAAGTAAATCCAGATAAAATCACAGTGATTCCTAATGCATGGCAGCATTATGAAAAAACTGGATATGATGACGACGCACTTAACAAGTATGGTCTAGAAAAAGACAACTACTATTTTTCTATGTGCAGTTTAGAGCCTAATAAAAATTTTAGGTGGATTGCGGAAGAGGCAAAAAGAAATCCGAATTGTGTATTTGCAGTTGCCGGTTCAATCAATAAAAAAGTATTTGCAGATGGAATGGGATTTGAGTGTCCTGACAACATGAAGTTACTTGGTTATGTTTCTGATGAAGAAGCAAAAACAATGATGAGAGACTGCAAGGCATTTTTATTCCCAACTTTTTATGAAGGGTTTGGAATCCCACCGTTAGAAGCAATGAGTGTAGGGGCAAAAAATATCTATGTGTCTGATACAGCTGTGATGCATGAGATATTTGGGGATAGCGTGCATTATATTAATCCATATAAATATAATGACATTTTTGATGACGATGCAGCAGATTCGGAAGAATGTATCAGGAAAGTGTTATTAAAGTATAGTTGGAAAAAATCAGCAATATTACTAAGAAAAATAGTAGAATTGGATCGATGGTGAATGGAATATGAGAATAGGAATTGATGCAACGGTTTTTAAAGGAAGTACATACACGGGAGTATCTAGATGTGCTTATGAGATAATAAGAAACTGGATAAAAAGATATCCGGAACATGAGTATTTTTTATTTAGTGGAACAACAATTTTGCCAGAACTTATTTTACCAGATAATTGGCATAGAGTTGTGAAACCATGTGTAGTTGGAGGGGCGCAGGTATGGAACATTATAGAATTGCCCAAACTTATTAAGCAGAATAAAATAGATGCATTTTGGGGACCTAATTTTATATTGCCTAAGAAAAATGGCAATATAAAATATTATGTAACAGTTCATGATTTGGCTCCATTTAAAATTAGAGGAATAGCAGCAACGAGCAATAGCCTAAAGTTAAAACTTTTTGCAAAACGGTCTTGCTTGCGTGCCGATAAAGTAATTGCAGTTTCGAAAGCTACGCAAAAAGACGTTATAGATATTTTTAAAATTCCTGAAAAAAAGGTTATTGTTAGTTATAATGGTGGTTTACCTACTGAATTTACAAGTGACTGTTTAGTGAAGAAGGTATGCAAACTAGAAAAAGAAAAATATTTTTTATTTGTAAGTACAATTGAACCACGAAAAAATTTAATTACTTTAATTAAAGCATTTGAAAAATATTTGGAGAATACAAACTCTAATATTAAACTTGTACTTGTTGGAAAAAAAGGGTGGAAATGCAAAAGTATCTTTAATGCCATTGAAAATAGTCCATATAAAGAACAAATTATATTGCCTGGATATGTTTCAGATGAAGAAAAGGCATGGTTGTATCAAAATGCAGTAGGATTTATTTTTCCTTCTTTATATGAAGGATTTGGAATTCCTATATTGGAAGCAATGGCATATGGTGTGATCACTATTACGGCAAAGAACTCATCACTGTGTGAAGTAGGTGGGGATGCTGTATTATATATGCAAAATGAAAAGGATACTGAGGAGTTAAGTCAGCTTATGAATAAAGTTGTTTCAATGAAAAAAGAAGAAAAAACAATATTTAGAAAAAAAATGGAAAAACAGGTAAGGAAGTTTTCATGGGATAAGAATGCGGATGAAATAATGAAATTAATTATGCAGAACTAAAATATGAGGTGATATGATTTGGAAATCTATTGGTTTGTATTAAGTTACATGATTTTAGGACGTATATTTGCAAAACGACATAAAAAGATATATGTCGTTTCGTGTTTCGTTTTATTAATATTAGTAGCTGGATTGAGAAACTATTCTATTGGAATTGATCTGGAAAGGCATTATGCAAGAAATTTTTCTATTATTGCTAACACAGATTGGAAGAATTTAAGTAAATTTACTTATGTGGGTGGATATGATATGGGGTTTGTAGTGTTTTGCAAATTTATTTCATATTTATCATTAGATCCACAATGCCTAATAATGATTTCTTCAATTATAACATTTGGATTAATTGGGCGATATATATATTTATATTCTGATGATGTTGCCTTAGAAACATTTTTATTTTTTAGTTCAATGATATATTTTATGTATCTCAATATTGTTGCACAGGCATTAGCAATTGCAATTGTTGTTTTAGGTTTAGATAGATTAGTAAAAAAGCAATATCTTAGATTTATTTTATGGGTAGTGTTAGCTTCAACTATGCATTCATCAGCAATAGTATGTGTGCTGTTTGTGCCGCTTTCTATATTACCATTAAAAAGAAAATATGTTTTTCGGTATATTATACTTGTTATTGTAGCTATGCTAGGGTTTGAACAAGTTATTAATTATGTGTTTACTCATGTATTCACTAATTTTAGCTATTATTTGACGAATTCTTCTTATATAGATGGGCGAGGCGTTTCTCTATCTAAATTCAACTTGTTTCAGATTTTATTCACAGTAATGTGTGTAGTAATTCCTTATGTGTGTTTATACCATGGAAGGGAAACAATTAATTCCTATCAAGTAGAAAGGTGGAAACTAAAAAAATATAAGGGTATTCTAAAACTAAAAAAAGAAATAATGGAACTATCCTATTTAAATAATAATTTTTATATGTATGTTGCTATTACTGGAATTGTCTGTCGAGTTTTAATCACGAAGATGGTAATTATGGAACGTGTGGGATATTATTTTTACTTTATGGGATTTTCCATATTGTGTAGAGCGACTGAAAGTATAGAAAATAAAGGTAACAAAAGAATTATATTGACATGTATATACATATTTATGTTTTTCTTTTTTATGTTATTTGGTAAAAGTGCAGGAGAGCAAAGTTATGGAGTGGTTCCATACAAATTCTTGTAAGAAAGTGAATGGTGAATGTTAAAATGAAGAAATATATTATTTTATTCAATAGTATTGCTGGTATGGGTGGAGGGCAAATGTATGTACGTAACAAATTGATATTTATGAGAGAAAAAGGTTGGGATGCATATATTGTTTCGTGGTTTGGAGATAAAATTCTAATACCTGAATTTGAATGTTATAAAGAACTTACATTCAAGGAGATGACATTGACACCGATGACTTTAGAAAATAAAGAAGTAGATTACTACATAGAGAAAATAATTAAAATGACCAACATTAAGGAAAAAGATGAAGTTATCGTTGAAAGTAATACACCAGTTATGGCATATTGGGGGGAAATACTTGCAAAAAAAATCGCTGCCAAGCATATAGTCTATTTATTGGATGAAAGAAATGATTTATTAGTCTCAGAAAAGTATTTATCGTTCTTTTATTTTAAACTTAAAAGAAGAGAGTTGGCAGGAATTAATACTAAAGCTATTGATTTGCTATTTCGTAGATATAGAGGATATATTGCTGATGAAAGTGCAATGTTACCAGCTGTTTGTCAAAACGTGGTTGAAGATTATGATAGTAAACTAATGTGCAATTATAGCCATGAAAGAGTAAATATTTGTGTTATAGGTCGACTTGAAAAACCATTTATACTTCCAGCTGCAAAAGCTATTGAAAAAATTACTATGACACACTTAGAAGACAAATTTACAGTGTGGTTTATAGGTGCTTCTGATAATGGAAACACAGAAATAGAATTAGTGAGTTTATTTGCAAATCATGAAAATGTGGAGCTCATTATTACTGGATATTTGTTTCCAATTCCTAGAAAGCTGTTGAAGGGAATGGATTATTGTATATCATCAGCTGGAAGTGCTGGGGTTGCATATCGAGAGGGAATAGTTACAATTTCGATTGATGCCCATGATTCACAGGCAATAGGTATACTGGGATATACCACACAGAATACGTTGTACCGAAAGGAAGAACCAAGACAGAATATTGAAAAATTATTAAACAAGGTTATGTATGAAAATGAACTTAATAAATATGAGTTCGTGCCATCAGATTACAAGCCTGACATAAATTCATTGGAAAAACATATAGCTTTTTTGGAAGAATCAGAAAAATCAAAAGAATACTTTAACATCAATGAGTTACATTCGGTAAAAGATGATATTAAAAAGAACATAATAAGGTTTTTAGGAATTAGAAATTATTTTATGTTGAAAACGGATATTCATACAAAAAGAAGAAAAAAAAATAAGAGATAAGTATATGTATATGTTTATGTTGTATATGCATACAGAATTATATTATAGAAATATGGATTGTTGATTTACTCTCTCTTTTGATGCACTTATACATTGGATATGGATCCACTATCATTTCCTAAAGTAGCTGTTAAGGTATCATTTTATTTAATTAGAATCAGTCGGGACAGCTAATTTAGGAAATAATTAGCAGTGACCAAGGCCATAAGGTTAATTTATACCATGTTGATTTATGCGTTAAATCTGGATCAGTTTAAGTATAAATCAACATGGATCAGTCTTATGAAAAAGAATTATCATTTTCTTACAGCATTTAGAAGAGACATATAAAAATATGCTGAGTATGATCGGTTACAGATTATTATTATTACGAACAAATAGAGTAAGGATTTAGTGATAATAGATATAAGTGCTATATACTATATTGTGAAAGATATGGTGAGTTGAAAAAAGAAACATTGAAAGGTTACGTCAATAATCTAAATAGAAGGGTGCCGTCATGTTAGTTTCTAAATTAAATGCTTCGCATATTTTATTTTGAAGCATAGAGAATTAATTATTGGATAATTGGTAAATGAGATATGAATACAAAGGGTAATGTTTTATCAAATATGGCATGGCGTTTTGCTGAACGTTGTGGTGCACAGGTTATACAGTTCATAGTGCAAATTGTATTGGCTAGAATTTTGGTTCCAGAAGCATATGGAACTGTTGCAATGGTTGTGGTTATTGCCAATATATTTCAAGTTTTTGTGGATAGTGGATTAGGCAATGCACTTATACAAAAAAAAGATGCTGACGATTTGGATTTTTCTTCAGTATTTTATTTTAATCTTGTTTGGTGTTTGGTGCTATATGGAGTTGTTTTTGTTATCTCTCCAATCATTGCTGATTTTTATAATGATCAAGGTTTAACAGCAATTATTCGTGTTCTTTGCTTAACCATAATAATATCTGGCGTGAAGAATGTTCAGCAGGCTTATGTGTCAAAGAATTTACAGTTTAAGAAGTTCTTTTGGTCTACATTGAGTGGGACGATTTTTTCTGCAATTGTTGGAATTTGGATGGCTTACCACGGATTTGGAGTGTGGTCACTGGTTGCACAGAGACTTGTTAATTTAGCAGTAGATACATTTGCATTATGGATGATAGTCAAATGGAGGCCGAAGCGAATGTTTTCATTTTCCAGATTAAAAGATTTAATCGGATACGGTTGGAAACTTCTGGCATCAGCTCTATTGGATACGATTTATAATAATCTCTGGCAAATGGTTATTGGTAAGGTCTATAGGGAATCTGATTTAGCTTATTATAACCAGGGAAACCAGTTTCCCAATGTTATTGTTACTAATATTAATTCATCTATAGACAGTGTGCTTCTACCAGTAATGTCAAGTGAACAGGATAATAAGATTCGTGTTAGAGAAATGACTCGGAAAGCTATAAAGACAAGTACTTATATAATGGCACCGATGATGATGGGACTTGCATTTACTGCAGCCGCAGTTGTTGAAGTACTTTTAACTGAAAAATGGCTTCCATGTGTATTCTTTTTAAGAATTTTTTGTATTACTTATATGTTTTATCCAATACACACTGCAAATCTGAATGCAATTAAAGCACTTGGAAGAAGCGATATGTTTCTTAAATTAGAAGTAATAAAAAAAGTAATCGGCATTATTCTCTTACTGTTAACTATTAATATTAGTGTAAAGGCTATGGCATGTAGTTTACTGGTAAGTAGCGTTTGTAGTCAAATTATCAATTCTTGGCCAAATAAAAAATTACTTGATTATAGTTATTTGGCACAACTCAAAGATATATTTCCTAATATTGTACTAGCTGTGTTCATGGGCATAATTATATGGCCAGTTTCAGTTATTGGATTTACTCCAATTGTTACATTGTTGATCCAAGTCTTATTGGGAGTTGCTATATTTTTAGTTGAATCTATTCTTACTAAGAATGAATCATTTAGATATTTAGTTAGTGTGATTGCTCCAATGTTGCAGAAAATCAGAAAGAGAGGTTGATTGTCATGTCAAACATTTTAGTTACAAGGTCATCCATGCCTTCTTTTGAAGAGTATTGTGAGGAAATTAAGGAAATCTGGGATAGCCATTGGCTTACCAATATGGGTGTAAAACACAAAGAACTTCAGAAAGAACTGGAGAACTATCTTGGTATTCCTCATGTGGCGTTGTATACAAATGGTCATCTTGCATTGGAAAATGCAATTGCTGCGTTAAATCTGCCAAAGGGCGGCGAGGTTATTACAACTCCATTTACATTTGCTTCTACTACGCACGCCATTGTGAGAAATGGACTAATTCCTGTTTTCTGTGATATCAAAGAAGATGATTATACAATCGATACTCAAAAACTCGAAAATCTGATTACAGATAATACAGTTGCAATTGTTCCAGTGCATGTTTATGGAAATATATGTGATGTGGAAGAAATTGATCGAATTTCAAAGAAGTATGGATTGAAAGTTATCTATGATGCTGCACATGCTTTTGCGGTAAAGTATAAAGGAGAATCTTCGGCTTGCTTTGGTGATGCATCTATGTTTAGCTTCCACGCTACCAAAGTATTTAATACCATTGAGGGTGGATGCGTTTGCTTTAAGGATGACTCATGGGTTCAGCTTTTGAATGATATGAAAAATTTTGGTATCCACGGCCCTGAGTCAGTTCAGTTTGTTGGTGCTAATGCAAAGATGAATGAATTCCAGGCTACAATGGGTATCTGTAACCTGAAACATCTTAATAAAGAAATTGAAAAGAGAAAGCATGTTGTAGAACACTATAGAAGCCGCCTTGAGGGCGTAGAAGGAATTAAGTTGTCTATAATTCAGAAAGATGTTGAAAGCAACTATGCTTATTTTCCTGTAGTGTTTGATGGGTATAAGTATACCAGAAATGAGATCTTTGAGAAGTTAGCAGAGGTGGGCATCGGCGCACGGAAGTATTTTTATCCGTTAACAAACAGTTTTGAATGTTACCGTAATTACCCAACTGCAGGAGCCGAAAAGACACCTGTTGCTCAGCATATAGCATTACGTGTTTTAACTCTTCCGCTATATGCAGATTTGTCTTTGAAGGATGTTGATAGAATTTGTGACGTGATTTTGGGGTAAAGTAAATGAAAAAAATATTATTATTAGGCGGTTCTGCACAACAGATTGTAGCAATTAAAACCGCTCAAAAACTCGGATATTATACGGTTCTTTGCGATTATCTTCCAGATAATCCTGGACAATATGAAGCAGATAAATTTTACTTGGTTTCTACAACGGATAAAGAAGCAGTACTTAAGGTCGCATTAGATGAATGCGTAGATGGTGTACTTGCTTATGCATCTGATCCGGCTGCCCCTACTGCGGCATATGTTGCTGAAAAGATGAAATTGCTGACGAATCCTTACGAATCAGTAATGACACTTTGCAATAAAGATCGTTTTAGAAGTTTTCTTAAAAATAATGGATTTAATACTCCTGTGGCGAGAGGGTACAGCAACAATGAGGTTGATACAACACTGTTTTCCTTACCGGTTATTATTAAACCTGTTGATTCATCGGGATCTAAGGGAGCGACTGTTCTTCATTCTTGGGACGGTTTGAATGAAGCATTAGAGTTTGCCTTTTCGTTTTCACGTTCGCACAGAATTATTGTGGAGGAATTTATTGAAAAGAAACATCCGTATCTTATCGGAGGAGACATTTTTGTAAATGAAGGCAAGGTTATTCTTTGGGGATTGCTTAATTGCCACAGGGATAACAACGTCAACCCTTTAGTACCTGTAGGAAAGAGTTATCCGTTGCTTCTTGATGATGTTGATGAAAAAGTTGTGCAGGATACATTACAATCAATGGTTGATAAGCTTGGAATTAGATTTGGGTCCGTAAATGTTGAATTGGTTGTAGATAAAAATAATAAGGTATGGCCTATTGATATTGGGCCAAGAGCTGGCGGTAATATGATACCGGATTTACTTGGTATGATATTTGGCGTTGATGTTGTAGAAATGGCTGTTCTTGTAGCTATGGGAGAAAAGATAGAGGAGAAGATTAACAAAGGAATACCCTTTTATGCGACACATAATCTACATACAAGCCAGAATGGTAAATATAAAACTATTGAGTTTTCAGATGAATTGGAAAACAAAATAATCAAAAAGTGTTTGTATAAAAAGGCAGGCGATGAGGTATATTACTTCGATAATGCTGCTAAGGCTCTTGGAATCATTTTTATGAAATTTAAGAGTCAGGAAGAAATGACCCGTATTCTTGCTAATATTAATAAGTATTACAGTGTGGTGGTTGAATGAGAGAAATAGGAGGCTATATAGAACTTGATACCTATACAGGAAAGATGCTTCATGATGACGGCATCAAGCTTAACTGTGGCAGAAATGCACTGGCATATCTTCTTAAGGCTAAACAGATTAAGAAACTTTATATGCCGAAGTTTATGTGTAATTCCTGTGATAAGGTATTAGCTGATAATGATGTTGATGTGGTGTATTATCATATTGACCTAGATTTTCGACCATTGATATCATCATGGGATGGCTTCCTGTATGTAGTCAATTTCTATGGACAGTTATCCAATGATTATATTAAATCATTGGGTCCTAATATCATAGTGGATAATGCTCAGGCATATTTTCAAGAACCAATAGATGGATTTGAGACTCTTTATACTTGTCGGAAATTTTTTGGGGTACCTGACGGGGCAGTTTTATATACAGATAAACAGATTGAAATAAACGAAGTTGACCAGTCATATACCCGTATGCATTTTTTGCTCGGTCGTTATGAGAAGACAGCTGGTGAATTCTATCAGGAGTATGTGGATAATAATCATCTTTTTAAAGATGAACCAATAAAGCGTATGTCTAGGCTTACAGAAAATCTTTTACATGGGCTTGACTATGAACTGGTAAAGACTAGAAGAACAGAAAATTTTGCATACCTTCATGAGCAATTTAAAGCGGTGAATCAACTCAAATTAATCTGTCCCTCTGGTGCTTTCATGTATCCACTTTATTTACCGAACGGAGCTGAAATTAGAAAGAAACTGCAGGCTCATAAAATTTTTATCCCAACTCTTTGGCCGGCGGTATTTAATATATGTGATGAAGGTGAATTGGAGTATAATATGGCGAAAAATATTCTCCCAATTCCGGTGGATCAAAGATATACCATTGATGATATGAATTATATTGTCAACATACTTGAGACTATGAGATGATTTTATATCCCTTTCAATAGAAAGAATGCAACGAGTAGGTATTTGGTGAAAATTCTATAATGAAGGAGTGAATTGAAATGATAAAAATGTTAATGCTTGGTTCAACGGGACGAGGAACAAAAGAACTATTGTTAGAAGCCAAAAGAAGAGGAATCTATACCATAATAACAGATAATTTAAGTGAAGAACAGTCTCCCACAAAAAAATACGCCGACGAAAGTTGGATGATAAGTACAAGCGAGATTGATTTATTAGAGGAAAAATGTCGATCTTATAATATTGAAGCGATAATGAACGGTATTAGTACATATAATATTTCTGTTGCTATGGAATTGTGTAAACGATTGGGACTGCCTTGTTATGCGACACCGAATTCTTGGAATTATACAATAGACAAAAGAGCGTTCAAGGATTTGTGTATAAGATGTAATGTACCAGTAGCACAGGATTATTATATAGCCAAGAATCCAACAAAGGAAGAATATCAAAAAGTTGTTTATCCAGTGGTTGTAAAGGCCATTGATCAAAGTGCTAATAGAGGGATGAGTTATTGTAATAATCAAGATGAATTGATTATTGCATGTGATTATGCTAGATCTGTATCTTCAAGTGATACGGTAATTGTAGAAAGAAAATTAGAAGGAAGGGAGTATACAGCATGGTATGCTCTAGCTGACGGAAATGCTTCCTTAATTAATTTTGCATCTATGTATAATCAGCCAGGATATCCAAGTAATTGTTATTCTGTAACGACAACACATACAAACAAACTGGACAGATATTTGAATGAAGTTGATCCCAATTTTAAAAAGGCATTAAAAGAATCTGGTTGCAAGGAAGGAATTGCCTGGATCGAGATGATGCTAGATAAAGATGGACATTTTTATGTGTTAGAAACAGGATATAGAATGTCTGGGGATATGATGGCAAGAGTGCATAAAAATGTAAGCAATTTTGATACATATGCGTGGCTGGTAGATATTGCTTCTGGCAAAAAACATACGGCATTAGATTTGCCAAAATCACAGGATGAGGAGCCTCAGCGGTGCGGATGTTCGTATATTTTATGGAGTGAAGAAGAAGGAACTATATCAAGAATTGAGGGACTAAGCGAGATAAAGAATCTTCCGGGTATAAATATTAATATTGATGGAAATTTAAAAGTAGGTAATAGAGTATCAAAACATCAATATTTGTATGTTATAACATTTGATACCGAAAATATTAGCAAAATGTGTAATGTGATAGAGCAAATCAACAACACAGTGAAAATATTCGATCAACAAAATAATGATATTGTGATTAGATATACAGATTTTAACAGCCTAAATGCAGGCGAGTAGACTAAATAATTTACAGAGGATTTTTTATGGCAGAACCAAAGAGCAAGAAAAAATTGGATAAAGTATTAAATGGAAAAGATGTTTTAGTAACTGCGTTTGGGGCAATGATAGGATGGGGTTGGGTTGTATCAACCGGTGATTGGTTACAAAAGGCAGGTAGCCTTGGAACAATCCTTGGATTTATCATTGGTGGAATAATGATATATTTTGTCGGATTAACGTATTCTGAACTTACAACGATGATGCCTAGGTGCGGGGGAGAACATGTATTTACTCATAAGGCATTTGGACCGTTAGGTTCTTTTATATGCACATGGGCTATTATATTGAGTTACATAGGTGTAGTATGCTTTGAAGCTTGCTCTTTACCGACAATAGTACAATATATTTGGCCTGGCTTTTTAAAAGGCTATATGTATACAGTAGCTGGTTTTGATATATATGTGACGTGGGTAATTCTGGCTGTACTTGTTGCAATTCTAATAACTTATATTAATATAAGAGGAATAAAGACGGCAGCTATTCTTCAAACAGTACTTACATTTACAATTGCTGGTGTTGGAATAATACTTGTTTTTGCTTCTGCCATAAATGGTTCACCCAATAATTTGGATGGACAATTGTTGTTAGGAAATGGTACGGGAACTTTCGTGAAGAACATATTGTCCATAGCTGTTGTAGCTCCATTTTTTTTATTTGGTTTTGATGTGATACCTCAAGTGGCAGAAGAAATTAATGTTCCACTAAAGAAATTGGGAAAATTGTTGATATTGTCGATTGTATTAGCAGTATTATTTTATGCTCTTATAGTTTTTTCAGTTAGTTATGCTATTAGTCCAATGGAAGTAGATGCATCACGCCATAGTACAGGTTTGGTCACAGCAGATGCCATGGCAAAGGTATTTAACAGTAAAATAATGGCAAAAGTTGCGATAATTGGCGGAATGTGTGGAATAATTACTAGTTGGAATTCCTTTTTGATAGGCGGTAGTAGAGCTTTATTTGCTTTGGCAGAATCCTATATGATTCCTCATTGTTTTTCAAAGTTACATCCAAAATATAATACTCCTGTTTTATCATTGTTATTAATTGGAGTGCTTTCAGTGATTTCTCCTTTTTTTGGAAAATCGATGCTGGTATGGATTTCTAATAGTGCAAGTTTTGCTTGTTGTATTGCATATTGTATGGTGGCTATTTCTTTCTTGGTTTTAAGAAAGAAAATGGCTAATGAACCTAGACCGTATAAAGTTAAACATTTTAAGTTTGTTGGAGTAATGGCTATATTTATGGCAGGCTTTATGGTTTTGGTGTACATTTTTCCTTGGTTTGGTTGCAATCTTGTTAAGCAGGAATGGATAATTATAGGAGGGTGGGGAACATTAGGAATTATATTCTCAGCGATATGCAAAATGGTTTATAAAGATAAATACGGTGTGATGCTTTAACTGTCCGTATCGGGTTAATTATAAAAAGCTGATACCCCTGTGGAAATAAAAACAATGCCGTGTGGACTGAATTCGAGTGAGAATTGAAAGTTTACACGGTATATTTTAAATGTTATTGTATAGTTTATAACGAAAATAAGGCAAACTAAAAAGGAGTACAAAAAAATGAACCTATCAAAAATACACCACATCGCTATCATCGTATCCAACTACGAATCCGCCAAAGACTTCTACGTAAACAAGCTTGGCTTCTCCGTTATCAGAGAAAACTACCGTCCGGAGCGCAGGGACTGGAAGCTGGATCTGCGTGTGGATGAGCACACGGAGCTGGAGATCTTTGCAGAACCAAATCCACCGAAGCGGGTGAGCCGTCCGGAGGCTTGTGGTCTGCGTCATCTAGCTTTCTGTGTGGAGAGCGTGGAGCAGACGGTGAAAGAGCTGGCGGAGGTCGGGATCGAATGTGAGCCGATCCGTGTAGATGATTTTACCGGCAAGAAGATGACGTTTTTTCATGACCCGGACGGACTGCCGCTGGAGCTGCATGAGTAAGAGGAAATGGAGCAAATGATATTTCGTAAGGCAGTAAAAGATGATTTTGACAACATAAAATCTCTGTACTGGGAGCTGATCGATCAGGAGCAGGGTGATCCATCGTTTCCACATTGGAAGAAGGGTATCCATCCTTCTGATGAAATGCTGCATAACAGTATTGGTAAAGAGGAGCTGTATGTGCTGGAAGATGGCGGCGAGATTGCGGCCTGTGCGATAGTTAATGAGGAAAAGGTGGATGGCTACGCAGATGTGCCGTGGCAGATCGATTCAGATGAGGTTATGGTCGTTCATGTTCTGGCAGTGCATCCGGAGCAGCGTGGTAAGGGTCTGGCCCGGAATTTGATGGAGCACATTGTAGGATCGGAAAGAAAAGCCGGAAAGAAAGCGCTGAGGCTTGATGTGATCGAGAACAATACAGCAGCGGAAGGTCTGTATCAGAAACTGGGTTTTCGGTACATCCAGACTAAGACACTTTTTTATGAGGTGGTTGGCGAGATGACCTTCAAAATGTATGAGCTGGTTTTGTAATCTATGGGTGAGAAAAGAGCGTATAAACCAAGAAGGCCTGGTGGTGGCCGCAGGAAATCTAAGCCGGAGTATGATGCCGGGAAGATCCTTGGGGAGCTGATGGATCCGGCTGTTGTGTTTTATGATGCCGGGATGTCTTTGCAGGCCATTGCCGATGAGCTTGGGCTGAACCCGATCAAGGTTCGGAAGCTTCTTATCACGGCAGGAGTGTATGTATCGGATGTGGCGGAGAAGGTGCAGGAGACCTTTGATGATTTCAGAAAAACACAGGATCATAAAGCTGCTGTCCTTTCAACTGCAAATGCTCTTGGTCTGTCCAGGTCCTCTGTTACTTCATATCTTCCGTACAAAAAGGGTGTGTATTTTCCAGGCACAGCACCTGCAGATAAGATCAGTGTTGGAGCTGAAAGGCAACGGAGGTACAGAGCGATGAAGCGTTGGAGGAATGCCCCAACACTGTAAAAAAGACAAAAGAAAAAAGAGCCCGACGCATCAGGCTCTTTCAAGGTGTTGTCCGAAGACGACCACCGCAATTCATAATCATAATATACCACCCGGGAAGAAATTATGCAAGAGCTTAAAAGAGAAGATTATACAAAAGAAAGACTGCCGCAGGTTTCGCGCCTGCGGCATTTTGTAGTTTGTACAAAAAACACAGAAAATATATTGGAAAAAGAGCGGGAAAAGGGTATAATGTCAGAGAAAGTATGATTGATAAAATACAGATGATTTTTTCTGCTTTGTCAGGTCATAAATAAGTGAGGCGGAGGATGTAACAATGGAACAGCAGCATATGTTTACCAACCGGATGATCCGTAATCTTCTGGTGCCGGTAGTGCTGGAACAGATTTTGAATTCGATAATGGGAACCGCAGATACCATGATGGTCAGCAATGTGGGATCTGCGGCTCTTTCTGCGGTATCGCTGGTGGATTCCATCAATGTGCTTCTGATCCAGGCTTTTTCGGCGCTGGCAGCGGGAGGTGCCATTGTCTGCGCCCAGTATATCGGACAGAGGAATTATGAGAAGGCGAATATGTCTGCCAGGCAGGTGCTTTTTATCATCACAGCGATCTCTGTAGTGGTATCTGCAGTCTGTCTGATCTTTCAGAAGCCGCTTTTGAGACTGATCTTCGGTGCGGTGGATGCGGATGTTATGCGTGCATCGGAAATTTATTTCTTTTTCACGGCACTGTCATTCCCCTTTATTGCGGCTTATGATTCTGCGGCTTCGATCTTTCGTGCCCAGGAGAATACCAAGGGGCCTATGACCATCTCCATGATCTCCAATATCATGAACATTGGCGGAAATGCAGTTCTGATCTGGGTTTTCCACCTTGGTGTTGCAGGAGCGGCGATTTCCACACTGGTTTCCCGTATTTTCTGTGCAGTGGTTGTTCTCTGGCAGCTGCGTAAGGATCGTCAGCCTGTCGTTGTGAAGGATTACCTGAAGATCCGTCCGGACTGGAGCATGATCGGACGGATCCTGGGACTTGGGATCCCTTCGGGAATTGAGAACAGTATGTTTCAGCTTGGAAAGCTTGCCATCCAGTCTACGGTTTCCACACTGGGAACAGCAGCCATCGCAGCGCAGGCAATGACCAATATCCTTGAGAACCTGAATGGTATCGCGGCCATCGGAGTAGGTGTGGGCCTGATGACCATCGTAGGCCAGTGTCTTGGTGCCGGCCGCAAGGATGAGGCGGTCTATTACATAAAAAAACTCTGCGTCATTGCAGAGGCAGTTATTATCGTAAGCTGTCTGATCGTGTATGTTTTGGTCAGACCGGTGACGATCCTTGGCGGAATGGAACGTACCAGTGCAGAAATGTGCATCCACATGATCACATGGATCACCATCGTAAAGCCTGTGGTATGGACAATGGCGTTCGTGCCGGGGTATGGTCTTCGTGCAGCCGGTGATGTGAAGTTTTCCATGATCACCTCCTGCTGTACCATGTGGGCATGCAGGTTTTGTCTCTGTGTTTTCCTGATCCGTGTCCTGGGCTTCGGGCCTATGGGTGTCTGGATCGGAATGTTTGCAGACTGGACTGTTCGTGGGATCATTTTTACCTGGCGTTTCCATAGCCGCAAATGGCTGGAGCACAAGGTAATCTGAAAAGGAGGGCATCGTATATATGAAGAATGGACTGGAAGACCAGTATGTCATAAAAAACAACAAGCGCCTCCGTTATGGCTACACAACAGGCTCCTGTGCAGCCGGGGCAGCCAGGGGTGCAGTCCGGATGCTGCTCTCGGGAGAGACTCTTTCCGAGGTAGAGCTTGATACCCCAAAGGGGATCACTCTCACATTACAGCTTCACGATATTACCCGGGGCGAAACCTATGTCTCCTGTGCGGTACAGAAGGATGCAGGGGATGATCCGGATACCACCAACGGGATCCTGGTCTATGTAAAAGCGGAGAAGTTTTCTATTTCAGCGGCAGAACAGGCCGGGCAGGAACGGAAAACAGAGAGATCCCGGCCTCAGATCATCCTGGACGGAGGGATCGGTGTGGGGCGTGTCACCAAGCCGGGACTTTCCCAGAACGTGGGCGAGGCGGCGATCAATCCGGTTCCCAGAGCCATGATCCTGCGGGAAGCCGAAGAGGCGGCCCAGGAATATGACTACGAGGGCGGTCTGAAGCTTACCGTATCCGTCCCTCAGGGGGAGGAGATCGCAAAGAAAACCTTTAATCCCCGTCTTGGCATTCTTGGCGGGATCTCCATACTTGGAACCAGCGGGATCGTAGAGCCCATGAGTGAGAAGGCTCTGATCGAAAGCATTCATGTGGAGATGAAGCAGCATTTCTGCCAGGGAGAAAACTATATCCTGGTGACACCGGGGAATTACGGTGCGGATTATCTCAGGGAGCATATGTCCATTCCCTTTGAGAACAATATCAAGTGCAGCAATTATGTAGGAGAGACCATTGACATGGCCATTGATATGGGCGTAAAGGGCATTCTTTTTGTGGCTCATATCGGTAAGTTTGTAAAGGTTGCCGCCGGGATCATGAATACCCATTCCCACTGTGCTGACGGAAGGATGGAGGTTCTCTGTGCAAGTGCTATCCGTGCAGGGGGCTCTCTGGAATGTGCCAGAGAGATCCTGGAGGCGGGGACTACGGATGAGGCGTTGGCTGTTCTTGACAGCTATGGTATCCTGAAAGAGACTATGGCTGTGGTCATGGAGAAGATCCAGTTTTATCTGGACCACAGATCCTATGAGCAGATCCTTCTGGGTGCTGTGGTGTTTTCCAATGTATACGGACTGCTGGGGCAGACCCGGGATGCAGAGGAGCTGATCCATAAGATACAGGAGCAGGCAGTCGGGGTGGATGATATTTCATGACAGGAAACCCCGGTCCGGATGGAATTTTTTTAATTTCAGGACAAAATTTGATATAAATAACAGACAGGTTTTATCCTGTCTGGAAAATATAGTTAGGAGGAAAGAAATATGGCAGGTAAATTATATGGTGTAGGTGTAGGACCGGGAGATCCGGAGCTTCTTACCTTAAAAGCACTTCGTCTTGTAAAGGAGGCAGAGGTGATCGCACTTCCGGGACAGGTTCCGGAGGATACGGTAGCGTTTAAGATCGTGGAGGGGGCTTATCCGGAGCTTGGAAAGAAGGAGCTTCTTGCAGTTCCTTTTCCAATGTCCAAGGATCCGGAGGTGCTGAAGAGCTATCACGATGCAGGAGCAGATAAAGTCAAGGCTGTCCTGGACCAGGGGAAAGATGTGGTATTTCTTACACTGGGAGATCCTACCGTGTATTCCACATATCTCTATATCCATCACAGACTTGTGGCTCAGGGCTATGAGACGGAGATCGTCTGTGGTATCACATCCTTCTGTGCAGTTTCCGCCCGTCTGAACACCGGACTTGTGGAGAAGGCAGAGCCTCTTCACGTGATCCCGGCTTCTTATCAGATCGAGGATGCGCTGAAGCTTTCCGGTACCAAGGTCCTTATGAAGGCCGGAAAGAAGATGAAGGATGTGAAGGCGGAGCTGCTTTCCCAGGGGGCAGAGGCCATGATGATCGAAAACTGCGGAATGCCGGATGAAAAGATCTACCGGACCGTGGAGGAGATCCCTGAGGATGCAGGATATTATTCCCTGATCATTATCAAAGAAAACAAAGACAGAAGAGAGGAATAGATTATGGTACATTTTGTAGGAGCAGGTCCGGGAGCATCGGATCTTATTACAGTAAGAGGTAAACAGTATCTGGAAGAGGCAGATGTGATCATCTATGCGGGATCTCTTGTAAATCCCCAGCTTCTGGAGTATTCCAAGGATGTGTGCACCATCCATAACAGTGCAAAGATGACCCTTGAGGAAGTGATCTCTGTTATGGAAAGAGCAGAGGCTGAGGGCAAGATGACCGTTCGCCTTCACACCGGCGATCCATGTATCTATGGTGCGATCCGTGAGCAGATGGATATCCTGGATGAAAAGGGAATCCCCTATGATTCCTGCCCGGGTGTCAGTGCCTTCTGCGGAGCTGCATCTGCACTGAACCTGGAGTATACACTTCCGGATATTTCCCAGAGTGTGATCATCACAAGAATGGAGGGAAGGACACCGGTGCCGGCAAAAGAGAGCATTCAGTCCTTTGCCGCTCATAATGCGACTATGGTTATTTTCCTCAGTACAGGTATGCTGGAGGAGCTGAGCCGCAGACTGGTGGAGGGCGGATACCGTGAGGATACACCGGCTGCCATCGTCTACAAGGCAACCTGGCCCGATGAGAAGAAGTTTATCTGTACAGTGGGTACTCTGGCGCAGACAGCAAAAGAGAACAAGATCACAAAAACAGCGCTTATGCTGGTAGGTGATGCGGTCAATGCTGCAAGCTATGACAGATCCAAGCTGTATGATCCGGGCTTTACCACAGAATTCCGTGAGGCTACGAAATAAAATATGAACATTTCCATCATTTGCTTCAGTATGACAGGGCTGGAGACAGGGGAAAGGCTTCAGAGGGCGCTGGAAAAAGAGGGTGAGAGTGTCACCCTTGCAAAAAAGAGCCGGTACCTTCCGGATCCGATCTCTGTTTCCACCTCCCAGTGGGCAGGGGAACAGTTTCGGACAGGAAAAGAGGGCGTGATCTTTGTTGGTGCCTGCGGGATCGCAGTGCGCAGTATCGCACCTTACATTGCCGGAAAAAAGACGGATCCGGCTGTGCTGGTGATCGATGAATGCGGAAAATTTGTCATTGCTCTTCTTTCCGGACATCTGGGCGGAGCCAATGAGCTGGCTCTTCGCTGTGCCGGATATCTTAAGGCGGTGCC
>UMFS01025348.1_pt1 | contig 24776 bp, 24 predicted proteins | sample 1965071 | NCBI WGS metagenome assembly UMFS01 (sample SAMEA4836052, study PRJEB28245) | human gut metagenome | biome: gut microbiome; material: fecal sample | place: Denmark | collected 2008
AGAGGGTCAGGCGTTCGAGTCGCCTGCGGGTCACCATTTCTATGCGGGCGTGGCGGAACTGGCAGACGCACTAGACTTAGGATCTAGCGCCTTCGGCGTGCAGGTTCGATTCCTGTCGCCCGCACCAATTCTAAAATAAAAGGCTGTCTATTATGTAACACGGTCATTACTAATAACAGACAGCTATTGAAAATATTGCATTGTTTTGATAGAATGATTTAGAAAATAAGTTTTTATAAAAAATATATATAAACTTCATTATCTATTATTTTATATGATCTATCATATAGCGTCATAGTTATAGTGATAAATGACTATGCTCAATGTTGTTCCTCTTCTAAGGAACAACATTTTTTTGTATTCGTTTTTTTTCTATCTAATTATAGCATCTACATAAATAAAAGGAAATACCTAAATTTTAATATTGATTTTACATCAAATTGATACGACATAATCATATATCTTCTTCAATATCTTTGTTTCTTCCTTTTCATAACTGCTTTCTGTAAGTTCCTTCTTCAAATCACGTTTTAGAGTATTCAGGTATGCTTCCAATGACTTTTCCTTTTCGTTTTTGATGGCCTTTTCGATCTTTTCAGCCATTTCCTTCTGTATCTGTTTATTGATGTGCAGATATGTGTCTGTAACCTCAATATTTTCGTGTCCCATGCGTTTTGAAATGTTATAGATATCATTTGTCAGCTCTAATAAAAACGTTGCGTGAGAGTGTCTAAAACCATGCAAATTCATATCTGATACATCCGCTTTATCTTTAAACTTTCTAAATGCTCTGTCAAGAGACGAGTATGAAAGCATACGTTCGCTGCCAAAGACGAATCGATGGTTTATATTTGTTTTATGACGTTCCTTTTCATTCAAATAGAAATTGAGAAGAATATCATTCAAGCTGTCATTGATATGTACGACCCTATGTGAGGCTTCTGATTTAGGTGATTTTATTACCTGTCCTTTTCCAGTTACACGACAAGCGGTCGTACTTATCGTTATCGTCTGATCGATCATGTCGATATCTCTCCAGCAAAGCGACAACGCTTCACCTTTTCTAAGTCCGGCAAAGAAAAGTACATTGAACAGGACATAGTATCTTTCTTCGTTTACTTCCTTTATGAACGTATTAAAATCATTCAGACCCCATACGATCTGTGTCTTTTTGAATTTTTCTCTGTCCGTAATTGGAACGATGCTTTCAAGACCTCTAGACTGCTGTGCGGTAGGCGTGAAGTAATTCATCAAGATCCCATATTTTATAAGTCGTTTCAAAAGTCCAACGATAGCATTTGTATATACCGCTGAAAACCGTTCTCCTTTCTTTGTAAGATATTTTCCGGACATCATGTCCTTTTGATAGTTCCTAATGGATCTGTAGTCTATCTTATCAAGTTCCATTTCTCCAAATACATCTTTCAGCTGTGCATTGTAGCGATAGCGTACAGTATCAATCGTCGTTGCCTGGCTGGACATGTCCTTGTCGTCGATATAGATTTCAAATAATTCATTCAGTTTCATTTTTTTCTCCCTTCAAAATAAAAAACCGGCTAACAGCATAAAAACTGTCAAACCGGTTTAATTATACGAGAGTTATTTCTTTTTTTTCTTCTTTTCTTCAGCAAGAAGTCTTTTTTTGACCTGTGTCATCTTATGTGAATACTGATCTAATTTGTCAAAATGAAGCTTTCCTTCACTATCCAACAGCTTATCAAAAACATTCATTGGAACACCTTCAATTTTTTTGTCAGGATTTGCTTTTCTGTCATAAGCATTATATCTGGCCCATAATGAACGCTTCTTATTTGTAATATTAATACATCGCTTTTCAAATTTTTCAGTATTCTCAACCTTACAGACAATAAAAGAATTTGGTCTAAACATAAGTATTTCCTTATCTGTCCATGTCAGAACTTCTTCGACACGACCAATTCTGAAATCATGTTCTACATTCTTGTTGGGAGTCTTACGCTTGACTTCACATACGACCCAGTCGCCTTTCTTGATTTCTTCATATTCTGGACAAATAAATGTATAAGGCTTATTTGTAATATTAAGTTTTGAAGAAACACCTCTGGCCATTTTTACAAGAGCTACCTGAAGCTGAGATGTTTCAAGAACGATATCATCCAGTTCTAAAGCCATGTTTCATCACCTCTAGATAAGTATATCATGATTGAAAAATAAAAAAAACGACAGAAAAAGTACCTTATCTGGTCTATTCCTGTCGAACTGTGCTGTCTGTCATTATATAATGATAAAGCACATAATTAATACACTTTACTAGTCTTTTGACCGCATTATTAGTATATCAAATCTCGTCCAAAATAAAAGACAAAGATTGGCTTAAAGTAACGTTTTTATTTATTTCTTTTAAATAAAAATGTTTTAATATTTTCATAAAGGCTGTATATATAATCAAATATATTTTCTTCTACAAACCCTGAAATAATTGAAAAAATTGTCATTGTTGAAGTTAAATTTTTTATAAAATCTAAAACGATATAATTTTCAAAAGAGTGTCCTATAATTGAACTTGCCATTATAATAATGAACACAGTAACTAAGAAAAGAATAGCGATAGCAATATAAATGCGTATTCTTTTTTCAACCTTTTTAAACAAAAATATAAATAATACAAATGAAAGTATGCAAAGACCTATATGTCCAAAATAATTCCAAAATACACTATTGACAAAATTTTGGGTGCATAAAAGTATACCTACAAGAATTAAACAAAATAAAATATCTAATACTGTGCGTTCTTTCTTTGAAATATTTATTTCTTTTTTTTGTTCCATTTTTAAGAAACCTCCTTATATATTTTTATCATTCATATTATAAAATATAAAATTTTTCCTGAGAAGTCTTGGAGCGTCGTATCAAAAATTTTTTTAAGAAAAAGGCATAAAACTAAAAAAATTGTATAAACTAGACAATGACAAGGTTGTGTGTTAAAATAACCTTGTAAAAAGAAATTAGCGAATCGTCAGATTCACAAAAAAAGGAACTCGGCAAAGTTCCTTTTTTTTGTGCTTCATGTTGCCTTTATCTATCAAGCCACTTGCAAATGTAATAGGCAATAACACTTGCTACGACAGATAATATAAAAGAAATCAACGACATCAGATTCACCTCCTTCTGCTTAATGCGAAGAAGTGGCAACGAGAAAATTATAAACAAAGCATAGAAATATAGCAATGTATTTATACAAAATAAAAACCGGACATTTGTCCGGAATTATCTTTGCGGAGTATCTTTTGAACGATTTTCAGTATTTTTTCCTTGAGTTAATGCTTTAGTTTTAGCATTTTTTATGCGTTGTGCAATATTTTCGTTTTTATCATTACCGGGAGCGATATTTTCCTTTTCAGTATGTTCAGTGATTACTGTTCTATCAATTTCTTTATTTATATTGCCCTTTTCCTTCAAATAATCAGCAATTTTAGAAGCATCATTGATAGCCTTGAAAAGTTCGTTCTTATCTTTTTTGAGAACTTTTATCCAGCTTTGGATATAGGCCTTATGATTTTGTATATGCTGTTGATCATAAGGTATATTTAATTCCTGCATGACAAAAGAAGAACCAATCTCAGCTCTCAATTCTTCTTTTGCATAATCTATACTTCCAAATGAGCCAGACATGTCACGATTCAAACGAGAAGGATGTCCTGAAGCATGCGACAGTTCATGAAGCACGGTAGAATGATATCCGTAGCTGTCTTTGAAATGTTCTTTTAAGGGAACGGTCACCTTATCCTTGTTCAATGAATAAAAAGCTTCATCGCCATATTCTTCAAAACCAACACCCATATTGTTTATCATATTTTCCATGAATTTATTTTTTTCAATATCACTGAATTTTTGAATTTCAAGAGGTGAAATTCCTTCAATATCCTTTGCATTGAATACATAATAGGTTCTTCCAGTAAGAACACAGAAATTTCCAATATGAGGATCTTCCTTTTTTAGTTTTTCAAATTCGCTGATGCTGTATGATTTACGATTCATCTTATCATATATGTACCAGTATTCGATAGGAACACCTTTGGAATTCTTTTTTAAATGCCATTTTTCTTTTGGATGATATTTCTCTGCATTCATGATCTGATTGAAGGTACACCATCTAGGATCTTTGTATCCATTTTCATATGAAATATAGGTAAGAAGCAGTCTGTTTGCCCCATTGTATTCATTGTTTGTGACTGCATTTCTAGGAGCAGACGTATTTTCCCAGTCCTGAACCCATGGAATCCGTTCTTCTTTTAATGATTCGATATAGCTATCAACAAGCATCTGGCGTGTCTTATTCAGTTTCTGTGTCATAATAAGTCACTTCGCTTTCATCATCGTTTTCGTAAATCTTTATCTCACTGTCAGAAATGTTGATTGATTCGCTGATTCCCATGTCTTTCATAAGTGAATCGATATCTTTTTCTTTACTTTTTTCTTTCTTTTGTTTTTCATTTTTAAATATTTCTAAGATTGACATATTGTTCTCCTTTTATAAAAATTCCGGACAAATGTCCAGAATCAGATTATCTAGTTTGTTTTTTTATATATTTGCATGAAGGGTAGTTTGAACAGGCTTCAAATTTACCAAGTCTACCTTTTTTCCATACCATCTTGGAACCGCATTGAGGACAAACATCTCCAGAATAATTTATCTTCTTTTCAACAGGCTTGATATATTTGCAATCAGGATAGTTTGAGCAGGATTCAAATTTCCCAAATCTGCCTTTTTTCCACACCATCTTGGAACCGCATTGAGGACAAACATCTTCAGAATAATTTATCTTCTTTTCAACAGGCTTGACATATTTGCAGTCTGGATAGTTTGAACAGGCTTCGAACTTTCCAAATCTACCTTTTTTCCACACCATCTTGGAACCGCATTGAGGACAAACATCTTCAGAATAATTTATCTTCTTTTCAACAGGCTTGACATATTTGCAGTCTGGATAGTTTGAACAGGCTTCGAACTTTCCAAATCTACCTTTTTTCCACACCATCTTGGAACCGCATTGAGGACAAACATCTCCAGAATAATTTACCTTCTTTTCAACTGGTTTGACATATTTGCAGTCTGGATAGTTTGAACAGGCTTCGAACTTTCCAAATCTACCTTTTTTCCATACCATCTTAGATCCACATTCAGGACATAGTTCACCTGTAAATTCAATTTTCTTTGGTTCTTTCATATCATCAACACTAATATCATCAATGATTATGTTTTTGATTTCAGAAAAGACCGTCTTACAGCAGTCTTCAATCGTCATTTCATTTCTGTAGACGCTCTTGATAAGAGTATTCAAATAAACGCTTTTTTCAGTAGAAATATCTATCTTTAGTCGTTCAAGAACATGGATATATTCTATTCCTTTATCGGTAATTGTGTAGGTAGATCCTTTCAAAGAAATGAGCTGATATTTTCTTGCTCTTTCTATGATGTCAGGACGTGTTGCTTCAGTACCGATTTCTACACCAGCATGAATGTTCCTATAAAGTTCATCATCGTTATCACTGCTATCCTTTCTAAATGGATTGATCATAAAATTATTCAATGTAGTAACAGTATAGTGTTTTGGCGGTACTGTTTCTTTAATAACAGGTTCAAATCTAACATTGACAATATCGTTGATTTCTAAGTTGGGGAGCAGCTTTTCTTTGGCTTCTTTAGAAAAGATGCTCCATCCTTTTTGAAGAACTGTATTACCTTTCAACGTAAACTCCTTATTTCCGTTAGATACAATGATATTTGTTTCCTGGATAATATATTCCTCAGAATAAAAAACGGCCTTAAAACGGCTTAGAATCTCCAAATAGGTGTTCTTCAGTTCTAGTGGAAGTGTATCGACATCAGGAAGCTTATCAGTTGGTGTAATTGCACTATGAGATTCAACTTTGCTGTCATCAAAAACATCCTTTGTTTTTCTGATAGAAAGGTTAGCATTCCATTTGTCATTTATTGAATCTATTATTTTTTCAGCTTTTACAATCTCACCTGTGGCCATGTATTCAGAAGGAGTTCTTGGATAAGTAACATATCCGTCCAAATATAACTGCTGAACATTATTGAGTGTATCTTTTGGAGAATAATTATATTTCTCATTCATTAAGTTCTGAAGTTTTCCTTGAGAGAATAACTTAGGGCGCTTAACCTTCTTTTCCTTTGATGACTTATCTATGACTTTAAATGTTGTACGATTCAAGTCGTTGAAATAATCATTATATGATTTTTTTGTTTCCTCAGAAAACTGATTATTTTCTTCAGCATAGAAGTTCTCTTTATCCAACAGTTCAATAATTTCTCCATTGGTTTTTTCTTTAGAGAGACCGCTTATATATTTTCTGGAATGAAAGTTTCTGATAGACATGTCACGTTCGTAAATGGCACGTACGATAGCACTGATTACACGGCCAACACTGTAAATTCCATTTTCCATCTTAACAGTTGCATATGTAGTAAGATTGATTCCGTAAAGCCAGTCGGCATACTGTCTAGCAAACCCTTCATTTGCAATGTTGTTGAATTCCATATCGGATTTCATTTCAGACAAGCCCTGTCTAACAGAACTGTCGGTTACCTCAGCAAGTGCAAGACGATAGACAGGTTTATCAGTAGCTGTTTCGTTGATAACTTCTCTGATAAGTATTTCACCTTCTCGATCGTTATCGCCACAGTTGAATATTCCATCAACATCATTCCTATTGATCAATTCATTGATCATTTTAAAACGCTTTTTAAATTCTTTTTTTATTTTTCTTTTAAAATCAAAATTATCCGGATGATAGGGAAGGAAAACATCTTTCCAGGATATCTTTTCCACACCTTTATAATCAGCAATGGACTGAAGTTCAAAAATATGGCCAACAACCGCCGTAACTATGTAGTTTGTACTTTCATAATATATCAAAGTAGAAAGTGCATCTTTTCCTTTGTAGTAGACAACTGAACGCATTGTTTCATTAGACATTGATTCAATCCCATGTTTGACACCTCTGGCCAAAGAATTTTTTTCACATATAATTAACTTTTTCATTTGTTACCTCTCAACATCTTATTGAATAAAGCAGTATTGCCATCTGCAACTGAATTAATTGGCTCATCTTCTTTATCTTCTTCATAATCAAAATCATTAACCTCATCTTCTAAATAGTCATCCATAGTTGTCTGTCCTTCCAGGATTTCAGAATCTGGTAATTCGTTTGGTGTATTGTTATTTATTGGCGTTTCATATGTTGCATAAAACATTTTATTTTTCAAAGTCGGATTGTTTTCATCCATAAGTAGTGCGCTGGCCGTAGAATAGCCTACTGTAACGGTGTTGTCATTACAGTTATAATCTATTTTTCTGTTTTGATTTTCTATACAAGGTTCTAAGATAATTGAATTGTTATTCTTTATTTTCTGTATAAAATAGGAATTCAATATTTTATAGGCATCTTCAATTGAGTCAGCTTTATAGAATGTTAATAAAAATCTAATGGTTTCTTTTTCAATGTCTAATTCTTTAGATTTATCATCAATTAATTTATAAAATTCTTTTTCTTCAAAATCTTTTATCTGTTTCTTCTGTATAGAAATATAGGAATATAGTTCGTTATTTATCATTTTCTTCGTCCTTTCTTAAAAATCCCGGACAAATGTCCGGAATTATTCTGTTATTTCTCTGTGTACATTTTGTTAGAATTTGGATAGAACATGTTCGAATTGACTTTTCGTAGAACTTGTTCTATTATGAACTTCAGATAGAGCATATGCTAAGTAGTTTGGCAATTGGAGCCTTGTGTGCTTAGTAAGTTGTTCTATTTTTTATTTTTTTAAATGACAGTATAAACGAATAACAGAAATTAACGTTGAAGTTCTTTTTTAGGATGATTCATCGTATTTCTTTGTTGATTAATAGACTTGTATTTAGCCTCTTTGATACGATTAGCAATGTTATTTTCTTTTTTTACATCTTGTTTAGCAGAAACTTTCTCTTTATCTTCTCGTACGTACGATTGTGTATATTCTTTTTCAGCAGTTTCTAGTGAAGAAGAAATATTAAGAATCTTTTCTGCACGGGCAATCTGTCTGTTTGTTTCTATGAATCTTTCCTTTAATAAATTGAGATCCACTTCGTAATCAGCAAAGATACTTTGATAATTCTCAAGAAAATTAAATGGAACTCCAGCTGCTTTATTAGATAATTCATCATCTAGAAAAATTGTATATTTGATTTTATCAACGATATTATCATCGAATTTAGAATAAAGTTTTTCAATATCTTTGTTATATTTTTCGCCATGACCTATTGTTAATTCTAAATCTCTTATAGAGTCTTGGAGTTTCTCATTTTCTAGTTTTGTATCTAGATAAAATGAAAGATTCTTTGTGTGTTCTATTTTATCGATAGTATCATTTAATTCTGTTTCATTTCTTCTTCTTTGTATAAATTGCCAAGATTTGAATTTTTGATAAGTTAATTTATGGTATTTTTCTAAATATTTTTTTTCTGATATCTTTGTACTTTGTACTTCAAATTCTAGATCATGAAAATTTATATTAGAATATTTTTTATTCAATTCAGATGGAAATGTATCAAGTGTTTGCTTGGTTAATTTATATCTTATTTTTTCTGAGTCGAGCTGGTAGGTGAATTTGTCTAAATTCATCTTTTGAAGAAAAGTAAATTTATCAAATGTATCAATTGTATTCGGATTTTCAATAAACTCAGGTGAATTATAAATTACACCCGTTATAAAGTCTTTGTTTTCATTATAAACTTTATTTCTTTCTTCAAAATATGAAAGTATGAGATCTTTGTTGTTATGAAAAAATGTTTGTCCTTTAATTTCTTTGCCCAATGAATCCTTTTCCTTCTTTAGATTATCCAGCACACCTTCATATTGAAGATAAGTATCTTCGATATCTTGCCTATACAATTTTTCAACATTTTCAGGTAAATGAGTAGTTTTAAATTGGTTACAAGGTTCCATATCCCAAGGATCTACATCCATACCACCGTATTGACCATAATTATATTGATCAGCTGCTGCACCAGCATCATATTCCGCAATATCTTTCATACTATTTATTACAGCTTTTTTGATATCTTTATCAAGAAGAAGTTCATCGTTGGCTCTTTCTAATAAGGATAATGGCAATTCAGGTGGAAAGTTATCTGAATGTGATTTTATCTGTGCAAGGATGTATTCTTTAGTAAGTGGCTTATCTTGAGTAATATCTTCTTTAGCCTGAGCTATGTTTTCAATCCATGTTTTTTCAACATGATTATTTTCAAATAACGGAAGTTTTTCTAATTTATCTTTATTCAAGTATTCAATCCAAATATCAGTGTTTGGGTCAGATAATCGATCTCCAAAACGGTCCCCTTCAGGGTAGCTGATAACAATTCTTGATTCATTGTTATCTGAAAGATGAATCATTTCTTTGTTCTCAACGTAGAAGTCCGTAGCGCTGTTTATGGCTCCATATTTAAAATCGTTGTCTGGGAATAAATCTTTTATACGTTTAACAGCAACATCTGATTCAGTTATATTATCTGATGTAAAAGCAGCTAATAATTGGTGTAGTTTTTCATTTAATAATTCGTTCATATATTTTAATTTCCTTTCATAAATTAAATTCCGGACAATTGTCCGGAATTATCTTTGAATTTCGTTTTTTGATATACTCTTTACATTCTTTTTTTGATTGGATGCTTTTTCTTTTGCATCCTTGATCCGATCAACAATGTTTTCATTCTTGCTGATGTCAATATTGCCTTTTTCAATCAAATAGGGATATCGTCCAGGTTCTTCTCTTATCGCCTCTGCATAATCGCTATTTAAATTTACTGAAATCCCTCTAGCCGACGATATCTTTTCCAAATCATCAAAAACAATGTTGAGACCTTCTTTATTGCCATCATAGATCTTTGCATCTTTATTTTTATAATCAAACATAATAGCACTTGTTGGATCATTGATATTTTCGTACAAACAGCAAATTGTTTTTTTGCCGCTGGACAGAGTTGCAATGTTATCAACGTTCTTTGAAATTGTGTATGCAAGATCATTTGTTTCTGAAGGATAATTTAAAAGCTGATCGTTCCAGTCTTTATCATATGAAATAGCTGTATCAATCTTTAGATTCATATCCAGGTCAATAAGATCCTTCGATACTTTATCTATAGCTTTGAATCCGGCTTCATCTCGATCGAAACACAAAGTAATGTTTGCATCTGTAAAAAGATTTCTATTTTCCTCAAGAAAATTCCTTATACATCTTGTTTTTGAGGCACTTCCTGTAACGATACAGATGTCATTTGTCATGGGATTTCCATGCTGTTTCTGAATTGTTTTGAATGAAAGGTAATCTATATAACCTTCAAAACAGTATATTTTTGCTTTATCATGATAATTTGCATGACGGATATTGACATATCTGTCTTTTTCTTCATCATATTTACGTTCAACATTGCTGATGATCCATCCGACATCGTAGTTGCATCCTTCTAAATCTCCTTTGAATGTTGAGTCCTTTTTTACTCCTCTTACGCTCACGGCCGTTTTTAGTGATGGATAGTTAAAATCTTTTGCAATACATCCCAGCGCCTTTGAACCGTTTTTTGTAATGATCTGAGCAATGCGACCTCTGTCGATTTCATCATAGATGATCTTGGTATCTATTCCTCTGGTCTGTTTCAGATAGGCTATAATAAATCGATTGTTATCATCGATTTGTAGTTTTTCATTTAACTGATTGTTCGTATTGGCCATACGAGTTCCTTTTTCAGCAGGCGTAAGCTCGTTCCATTTCTTAACAGTAGTTTTTTTAATATCAATATTGAAATTAGGATCTATTCTCTTTTTTAAAAAAATAACAGCTTCCTTAAAGGAAGTTATCCCTTCAATCTGTGTATCGATTACAAATGAGATAACATCTCTTTTGTTCACTCCCTTTCCAGAAAAACGATAGTAGGAATTTGTATCTGGATATAACCTTAATGATGAAAAATCACTGGAACCATCAACATCCTTGATTCCTAAAAATCCTCGTTCTTTAGTAACTGAAAAATATTCATTTGCCAGATCCATGATAGAAACATGTGATTTTACTTCTTCAATTAGCTCTTTTGTGATTGTGTTTTCTTTTATTCTTTTATCTAAAAATTCAATTGCGTCTTTAAATGATTCTATACCGTCAATTTTCGTATCTCTTACGAATTGGATAACATCTCTTTTTCGTCTGTCAGGAAAACGTTGATATGTATTGGATTCAGGGTCTATTTTTATTGTTGAAAGATCTTTGTTGTTTTCATCTTTTATTCCCAAATATCCGTTTTCTCTTTTGAGAGTAAAATAATCTCTTGCTAATTTTATAATTGAAGTCTTCTCTTTTATTTCATCTATTGTTTCTCTATCTATCTTTTTCATTGTTGTTCTCCTTTAGTTTTAAAGATTCAAGAACTGCCTTGTTTTTTTCAAAATAAAAAACAGCCTCAAACTGTTTTTTTATGGAATCCAGACCATTTTTATTTTTTTGTCTTTTCAGGGAAGTAAAAAGATCCATGACAAATATTGCATCCAGCTGATTTTGAACAAGGCCTTCAACCTTGTTCTGCTGTTGGATAACGGTATGTAGATCACCTGTCTGTTTTTCTAATTGAGACAGGATGACTTTAGCTTCTGATGTCATTTTGTTCCTCGCTTTCTTCAAGTTTTGATTTTGCAAAGGCAATTCTTTCTTTGATATTCATCTGCATCTGTTCATTCAGATATCTTTCTTTCTGCATGATTAATTCATAATCCGTATATCTTTTAAAGTATTCTGCAAGAAAAACAGTAAAGCGTCTTATCATAAAACAGATATCATGAAATACCAGGAGAAGATCATGTTCCTTCAGTGTCAGTATGTCAGGTATATCAACAGATGATTCTTGAACATCATCACTGTCATAGAAATCTGTACAGGCAACAAAGAGATACTTCAGAAGTTCAAAATAGAAATGAAAATCAGTTCGTGAATATTGATTCAAAAGGCCAGTATTTCTGTCATTGATGATTTCATTTAGAAAACAATTTATAAAATTATTTATATCTATCCAGTCAACCATATTCTGTATTTCAACTTTTTCATCCAGCTTTGAATTGCATCCAATAGCAGTTACCATTTCCATGATTGACTGTTCTGCAGGTGTCTGAAGCATAGGCGGTATGGCCAGCATATTAATAGAAAATACATAGCTTCTATACCATTGAAGCTTCAGTTCATTGATATTGCGTTTTAAATTAAGTTCCTGTGTGATGGCAGGTACAATAACAGGAATTCCATGTGTTCCTTTTCTTGGCCGGATATCCACAGGTGAATTGCTGTTTCTGATGAATATCTCATTCCATTTCACTACGCTATTGCAGATGCCTTTGTTTCCAATGTGTTTAATAATTGAAAGTATGTTGAACCATTCCTGAGAAATAAATTCTCGTGCATATAATGAATAATCCAATAGAAATGACTTTCTTTCGTTCAATGTTTTGCTTGAAAGATCATTACAAAACAATCTCAATTCTTGTATGAAGCTCTCTTTTTCTTCCTGGCTTAAATATTCCATGGCATAATCCTTTCAATAAAATAGTAGGACGGGCGGAATCCTATAAAAAAACATCTCTAAAGTTCTGGAGATGTTTTATTGATATTCATTTGTTTTGTTTGTTGTTTTTCTTTATCCTGGTTTTTAGCAGGTTTACGAGATTGTTCATGTGCTTTTCCATCATATAGATGTGCAAATTCTTTAGCGCTCATAACCAATGGTTTGGGAGAATCATATTCAGGTTTTCCGTTTACCATACGGCCAGTTTTTTCTCCAGAAAAATTAATTTTGATTTGACGGTCAGAATTGAAGTAAGTATACATTCTTCCTTCTTTTCTTTTGTCTTGATAAATCAAATGGTCAGGAATATTTATGTATCCTTTTCGTTCGTTACGATCAATGCCATTTGAGTCAACACCTAAGTCGATGTCATTAGGTCTGTATTCCTTTGAAGGAATATAGAGTTTTCTAAATAACATTGTTTTTCCAGTAGTTACATCAATTTTTCCACCAGTATGTTCCCTTGGCTTTGAGACCTGTTTGCTGCTAAAATTAATTGCAAATCTTTCTAAATTGCTATTTTTATTTTCCATAATATATCCTTTCTTTTTTACTTTTTGTAACAAAAAAGATAGCTTCCACCCGAAACTATCTATTTTAATTATAAAACACTTAAATACCAAAAACTACGACAGAAACGGTACCTGTTTTTAAAAAAAATTCCGGACAAATGTCCGGAATCTAATTATATGCCCATTAATTGTTTTGACCATCCTCCAGTTTGGAATAATGCAATAACACAAAGTATAGAATAACCAAGTACCTGAAACAGCATATTTGAAGCGCTTGTTGTATCTACTGTAGCTCCATTGCATAACGCACCATATAGAAAGAAAACAACAATAATAAATATGACATGCAGTGCAAGTGCAATCATTCGCTTGATAAAATTCTTTCCAATAGAAGAATATTCATTTGATGACAATGTTGCAAATGGTAGGGAAGCGATAGCTGTAAATACATAGATTTCAATAAAACGCAATCCAACTATTACCTTTGCAAGTACAGTGCACACACTGTTTGCAACTTTGACAAGTACAGCGATGATCCATAATCCTAACATTCCCAGTACACTCTCATTACTCATTGCCAGTGACAGGTTTGCTTTTGCTTCGTTCGTTAATGTAAATCCATCTGATGCAGAAGAGAAGGATGTCTGAGCAGATGTAACCATATGCGAAGATATATCAAAAATTGCATTGATGATCGTAGTCATATTTTCCATCAATAATTTTGCTAATAAAATTTTTAAGATTATAATACATACCCAGTAAATGCTGTCCATTCCACGTACATCTGCACGCTTAAACAACGATACAAGTTCTATCAACAAAAACAAAGAAAGTATTGTCCATGCGATAGGCAGTACTACATCTGAGTTGAATTTTGTGACGCTTGCCCAGGCATTAGAATTATATACAGATGGTGATTTAACAGCATCACTTAAAACAGATGTCATGCCTTTACCAATTTCGCTGTATATGCCTAAAACAACATCAGCAAGATTGTCTTTTAACCAATCCCAATTCATAAAAATCTCCTTTCATAAAATATATTCCGGACAATTGTCCGGATTTATTCGGCCAATCTTCTAATTGATACTGTTTTGTTCCAACAGTAGGAGATGTTTTTTATGCTGACACATGCTTTTGGATTATCTCCATGTGTGTTACTTCCTCCACCGTTTGCACCAATTATCTGATTGTTTCCTATATACATAACAACGTGACTTATTTTTCCACCTTTCCAGCTTATTAATATCAGGTCTCCCTCTTTCAATTGAGAAATATCTTTAGGAACTTCCACGCCCAATTTAGAATAGGACTGTGCAGTTCCACGTGCGAAATTGACTCCAGCTGTGTTGTAGCACCACCAGACGAAGCCAGAACAGTCAAAATAGGTAGGTCCCTGTTTAGCCCACCAGTAACGACAACCCAGCTTTCCTTTACCAAGCTCAACAGCTTTTTGAGAGTAGGTCCCGTTTGCCAGGATTTCAGAATCTGGTAATTCGTTTGGTGTGCCATAGATAGAAAACCATCCTAAGTTGGTTGTATATCTTGATTTTGCAAAAGCAATACGTTCATTGATCTTTTCATTCGTTCCATAATAGGCCCGTAATTCTGTATTGTTAGAATCATTACCCGTCTTCATGTTCTTATATTCTCTGTAGAACTCAATGACATGCCTATTGATTGATTTGAGGTTTGAGTAGTTCAAACTGTTATTTGGAATGTCATCTCGGATACCCCATTTGTCATTGTTGTTGAGAGATTTAGCTGGATTCTGTTTACTGAATACTCTTTTCAAACCAGTATCAAAATCAGTTTTCTTCGCATCTTTAGGATTTGCACAATAATATTTAGAATCACGATCCTTGTATGCTGAAATAGAAGGGGAATCGATGTAGTAGTATGCAACGAGTCGCTCAACCTTTCTGTAATCTATATCCCTGTTCCATTCCAGAGCATCCGCTACACAGCTCAGCTCTACAACATCAATATTTATTCCAAATTCGGTTTCCAAGTCATTTTGATAGTTGAAAAGAGCTTCCATTCCGAAAAATGTTGGGTTATATGATGACATTAAAGAAATTATGACAGTAATAATAATAACTATAATCATAACTGGAATAGAAGCTATTGTGGATATAATGAACATAGGAAGGGATGTTATAAATCCAACAACGGAACCTATTAAAGCTTTCACTAAACTTGATATTGTTCTTATGCTTTTTGCCCATTGTTTTCTATATTTGATCGTATTGATTGAAAGTCGCATTGCTTTTCCAGTAATTTGAGTTGCTTTATCTTCAGAATTGGCTACTTTATTGACAGCTTTTCTTGTCTGATTGTTTATCATCATTTTTGTAGATTGTGCAGGATTTAGACCGCTGGAATATTTGAGGTTTCTAGACATTTTTGCTGATTTCTTTACATATTTTGAACCAGCCTTTTTATCATAGTGATTTCTTCTTGCTTTCCAAGTGAATCTTTGTAATGTTTTAATACCTCTATAGCCTGTTCTTGCAGTCATAAAGCCATTTCCAATTAACTTAGCTGTCGAATGTGTTGCATAATCCTGATTACCTTTAGGACTGTCATATACATCTGGAGTGTAATTTACAATAATATTTCCAATCTCACCTGATACTCTGTGCTTTGCACCTTTCATTGCTGTCGACAGACGATATTTAGGTAAATTGCCGTAATGATTTGATGTATTAGAGTATCCAAATGAATTACTTGTTCCACCAGTGTAACCAGATGAACCAACTCTATGTCTGGCACCTCTCATTGCAGTTGACAGACGATATTTTGCTTTTTTTCCATTATATGGATTGACTGTTCTAACTCTCCTAGCAGAACCAATTCTATGCTTTGCCTGAGACAATTTTGACTGCAATGGATATCACTCCTTTCTTAGAATTCCGGACAAATGTCCGGAATATTTATGTTTCCATTTTAAGTTTTGATCTTCTTTCTTTTTCTTTTCTAAATTCAACGATTTCATCAAAGTCAGATGTCAATACTTCATAGATATCATTATCTTTAGGGAAGTTATCTCTGAATGGAATGATTGCAGATCCGCATTGAAGCAATCCACTTCCTTTTTTGGCGTTTGTGATGCTTGAAAGCATTTGTGGTGACAAGTTTAAAAGTGCTGCAAGGTTATCACGGTCTTGTGATGACTGATTCAACATAACGATAAAGTTTGAGTTTGATAATAATGTACCAATCTTTTCATTATGAAGAAGGTCTTCAACGTTTTGTGTGATACCTGTTAAAATAGCACCATATTTTCTAGCACGTTTCCATAGTGTATAGAAAAAGTTCACACAGTAGTCATTGGCAAACATCAAATAGATTTCATCTACATAGATCCATGTACGTCTTCCCGCTTCAAAGTTTCGTTTGATACGGGTCCATAATGTTTCCAGAATAACGAACATACCAAGCGTTTTCAAGCCTTCACTTAGATCACGGATATTGAAACCGATAAGACGGTTGTTCATGTTGATGTTTGATGGTTTTGAAAACAGATTGTAGGTACCGTTTTTAGTATATATTCCTAATGCAAGTGCCAAAGACTCTGCTTCCTTTTCCTTCTGTTCAGCCAGTAAATTGGCAAAATCATCCAGTGTTGGTCTAGGGACAGAAACATCCTTGTTGTTATTTTTCTTTGATTCGTATGATGCCCATAGCTCACGTAATGTTCTGTCTATAATCGATACGTATTGAGGAGTTAGATTATCCACGCACATGATATGAGCCATCATGGATTGAAGGAATTCAGCCTTTTCTGATAGGAAGTTGACATCAGTATCATCACCGTCAAATGGATTGAAAAAGACACCGGATGTTGTCGATACGTTGATGTATGAACCACTGTATCTTCCTGTTAAAAGCTCATATTCTTTTTCAGGGTCAATAATGACAACATCATCATTTGTATTTAAAATAACCTGTACGATTTCTCTTTTTGTGGCAAATGATTTACCTGAACCTGGTTTGGCCAGAAGCCATCCCGAACCGTTATCAAGTTCCTTTCTGTTGGCCATAATAAGATTGTTTGTTGTTGGATTGAGTCCATAGTAAATACTGTCTCCCTTTTGCATCAACTCTTGTGATGTAAATGGGATCAAAATTCCACATACTGGAGAAGTAAGGGTTCTTCCTTTTCCACCGGCACCAGCGTAGACCTTGCTTCTTCCAAGAGGAAGACAGGCGTTCATACAGGCTTCTTGCTGATAGTCTAAAATGACCATTTCAGTAGAATATTTTTTTGCTTTTGTAAGTACCTGTTTGGTGACATCTTCAAGTTCTTTTTCTGTTTCGCAGTTGAGCATGATGAAGAACTGACAGATAAATAATCTTTGATCCATTGACTGAACATCATGCAACAGCTCATAGGCGCTGTCCAATGAATATTTCAATTCCATAGGAATCATATCAGGGTCATATCCATCCCTTAATGCCTTTTTTTGTTCTTCCATTTTTTGAAGTTCCATTCCGGCAATATTTGATTTGATAAGTGGAAGTTCTTCACCACGGGCAACAGATTTCATGTGAAATGAAATGACAAGATTGTGTTCGATCTTGGTTAGATCATTGATGTATTTGTCTGATAATTCAGTTGAATAGTTTTTCAACCATAGACATCGACAGAATCTGTTTCCAATCATGAATCTGTCTTTTTTTGTAAAATCAAACGAAGTTGGTGCAATTGCATCTTTTGTAGTAAATGTTTCATTTACCTTGTCATAGTCAAAATAAAAAGGCTGAGCAGGAGAGAACATATTATGAATGGTTTCGAGTCTTTCTTTTCCATTCATGACATGAGCATCACATCCCAGTTCCTTAAATCTGTCTTCGAATTCAGTTCCTTTGAAGTGAAGGTCTTTGAGAGCTTCATCCATATCATCCATTTTTGTTGTATAGACGAACATTTTATCAGTCACTATATTATTTGTACCCATGTTGATGTTTGCTCTTAAAACCTTGTTAAATTCAGCTCTGTCCTTATCTAGGACATCACCTTTAGGTGCTATGAGGATATTCTTTTCAAAATCATCTTCATCTACCGTATGATTGTGGATGACCAATTGAATTCCACTTTCGCTTCCTAGGGAATTAAGTATCTCCATATATTTGGTCCAGATGCTTTCTTGATCTTCAGCTCTTGCAATCTGATAATTGACATCGGTAAATTTCAAAACGGCAGAATAGAAATCGTCACCGTTATAACAGATACCATTTTTCATCATGGCCTCATAATCTATAGCGTTCTGTGTTGTACGTTTGATAGAACGCATTTTTCTTTTAGATATTTTCTTTGAGCTGTTTTCGTTGTTTTCGCTTTTTTCGGTTTGACTTGCTCTTTTTAGAGAAAATATGTTTTTCAACTTTATCATCCTTTCTTTGATATTCAATTTCATTGTTGTATAAGATCAACTGTTTATGTCGATAATGTTTCAGCCATATCTTAAAGAACTGATCAAAAGGTACATCATTTATTTTGATCCAACCTAACAAAATAAAGGGAATAGCTATAATCATAACAAGATAAGAAGCGATATCCACTGATAGAATGTCTTTTGTCAGAAAGAACGCACCTAGACCACAAACAATACCCAGTAAAAGACAGATGACCTGTCTTAAAGTCATAGACTGAAAAACCTTCTTCTCATATTCCTTTATTTCTTTTGGAATAGGAACATATATCATTCATCATTCAACTCCTTTCATGAAAGAAATCCCGGACAGATGTCCGGAATTAAATTCTATAAATGAATATTAGAAATCAGTGCACCGGCTAAAATGATTACTGCGCCACCGCAAATTTGACCGATTCCCTGTTTGATGTCAGGAGCAGTTTTGTCTTTTAAACCACTACCTAATACGATCAATCCCCAGACTACCCAAAAGGTACCAAAGGCAATAACACCTTTCTGAGCGATTGATAAAACTTGATTAAATGTATCCATAAATAATTCTCCTTGATTTTTAATTTGTTGTACTAAAATCTAATGTGACAGATTGACCGATTTCAAAACCGCTGCTATATAGGTCACCTTCGATAACTGGCACATCCAATTCATCATCAAATGATTGAGGACTGTTAAAGCTGTAAGGTGAGTTTTTGCTGGCTTCTTTAAGAAGGTAAGTAATCTTGTCTCCAGTAAAATAGTTATCATCAGCAAGTTTTCTATCATTGGCATCTGTAGTCAGATTGATATTGCAATGTTCCTCTAATGGGAATTTTTCATCCCTGAACACCTGTTGCCCCCTGATATGTACAAGACATTCATTCATCTTCAATCGTCCTATTTCAGAAGGGTCAAGCAATGCACGATTGATAAGCTGATTACCAATCGTATATGTTGGATTTGAACCTTTAGTTTCAGAGATTGTCTGATAGTCAAAAGTTCCATTTCCAATCATTTTTGAAACATATTCCAAAGTAGAATATTCTTTTCCACCCAAGAACAGAGTCGTGTCACAGTTTCCAAAGATTGTTTCCCAGTCATCTTTGTAGGCATTTTTCAACTGTGCCATGTTTTGTAAAATAACGTTGACCGATATTTCACGAGAACGCATTGTTGCAATCTTAACTTCAAAGTCTGGAATCTTGCCTATATTGGCAAACTCATCGAGCATAAAACGTGTATGAATTGGAAGTCTACCAGAAGGTTTACTGTCAGCTTGTTGATATAAGATATCGAAGAGCTGTTGATACATAATTGCTGGTATAAAGTTCAATGATTTGTCACTGTCAGATATACCGATATAAAGAATCGTTTTCTTTAAGTTGCCGTATTCATCCTTTAATGGTTCACCAATCGTATAAAGATTGACGGTATCATCCTTCATTAGTTCACGTACTTCAGGCAAATTAAAAGGTGCCATTCTGACACCGATTGAAATTAATATTGATTTTGCTGTTTTTCCTGCTGCTTTTTTGTAAAGAGCATATTGACGTACGGCCAAATAGTCATATCCATTTTTTAAAAGGTATGCATCATCTCCAGCTTTGTCCAACTTAGCGTTCATTTGTTCTTCTAAATCCTCAAACATGATATCGAGTACTGATTTCATGTTTTCATCTTCTTCACTTGCCTCAGCAAGATCAATAAGATCCATGACCGTATTGATATTTCTTTCGTTAACGTCTCCTGTAGCCATTACATAGAAACAACATGCTGTTAAAAGGGCAATTTCAGCCTTTTCGAAGAATTCATCACCACCAGCTGATTTTGCCTTGTCTTTTGTATTTGCTACAAGATTATTAACGAATTTATACACGTCTAATGGCTTTTGAATATAAACAAAAGGGTTATAATGCATAGAATTTTCAGTATGGATAAAATCCATGATCTTTACATCATAACCACTTATAAAAAAAGCATTTGCTGTTTCACGTATCAATGAAGTCTTAGGATCCGTTACAACATAGTTGCACATCATCTGTAATATGTTTGGCTTAACGAAATATCTAGTTTTCCCAGAACCGGAACCACCAATAGTACATATGTTGTCATTCAGAAAAGTTTTTCTAGTATTCATAGAAATCTGAATATTTTTCGAACATACCATGTTGTTTGTAAATTCTTCGTCTTTGAAATCTTTTTTAAGTTCATCGACATCTCCGAACTCAGCAGAACCATATTCTTCTCCAGTACGATAGTTCTTACGAGACGATATTTTGTATAGAACACCACCAAAAGTAACAGCAACCATTACTACTCCACAAAATACAGGAACAGGGGAAACACTGGGAAGAATACCCATTGTCTTAAAACTTGAACCAAGTCCAAATAAGACATTGAATAAAATCATTGGAAAAGTCTCACCATGAGCAGACAGATATAGATAATAGGCACCTATACGATTTCCAATGAGGAAAACTGCTATTCCAATAGTTACTAGAAGAGCAGTTGTCCATTTTTTTTCTTTTACAAAGATAAGCATCACTCCTTTCTAAAAAACCGGACAAATGTCCGGAATTATTTTTGAGGTTCATTTCTTGATAGAACCTTCATATTTCTTTGCTGACCGGATGCTTTAGATTTTGCATCCTTGATCCGATCAGCAATGCTTTGTTTTTTTACAGGTTGACTGTTTTCTTTAGCATAAATTTCATTTTCTAAATCCAAAAAAAAATCTTTATTTTTAAAAAGTTCATTGAGCACAGATCTGTTTTGAATAGACCTTATTGAAAAAGCAATAGCGCGTGATGGTGCATTGTAATAAACGCTTTCACCATCCCATTCAGATTCTCGATCATTCAATTCGTTTACAAGTTTGATGGCACTTCCCTGTTTATTCCATTCAATAAGATTCGTTTCACTGTCATCTAATAAGAAATCCATTTTAGTAATATTTCCCTGAATATAATCTGTTTTGTTTTTTCCATATGGAACAAAAATTCGATGTTGCTGATCTAGTTCGGGAAGATATTTATCAAGCCATTCATTTTTTTCGTTGATTGCGTAGGGGCTGTCGATTACATTGGCAAGGACATAAACCTCACTGTCGTGTTTAGAATATTCTCTAAGTGCTTCAACAACCTGGTTTCTTGGGTGTAGGTTACTGAAGTATCCTTTGGAATAGACGCTGTCTAACGAATCGATATTGTTGTTGAAATAGTTGATTGTTCCATCCATGTCAACAAACAATCTACATCTGATTTGTGCAGTATCATTTCTTTTTTCGCTCATTCTTCTTTATTTCCTTTAGAGTTCTCAATCCAACAGTTATAAAACCTGTAGCTACAAGTACTGTTATCAGTATGAAATCTTCCATGTTGTTCTCCTTTCATAAAAAAACCAGACATTTGTCCGGTTTTATCTTTGAGCGTAATATTTTGGAGCGTAATCTTTTGAATCTCTAGCTTTATCTAATGATTTAGCTTTTTCTCTGGATTCTTTTTGTGTTTTGAATCTTTCTTTTGCTTTTTGTTTTCTTCTTTGGATGTTCAATGATTTTTGATCAACATCTTTAATAGCTTCTTCAACCTGTTGTATGTCTTCTGCTTTAAACATGAGAACGCCACCATCATCATGTATATTAGTAATGTTTCCATCCTTATCGAAATCACAAAATGCATCCAGCATTTCTTTTTCTCTGATTGAAAGATTATCATTGGATTTATATCGTTCTACCAATGAATCAAAATCTTTTGGTTTTTCTCGAACGTATACATCAACACCTCTTTTTTTGCATGCTTTAATAAGTTCCTTTAAATCTTTTCTTCCACTCTTTACGGTCGTTGTCTTCATTTCAACATTGTGACCATTGTTACGTGCTTTAGCATCTAAAACAAAAGCTTCTTCATTTTTAAAGTTTTTACCTTTTTCATCTTTGTATGAATGTTTCTCTTTAGTAGATTTGACATAATCAATCCCATGCTTTAAATCCTCCATCAGAGAAGGTACATAATTGAAAAAGAGTCTGCAGAAAACAGGTACCGTTGATTTGATTATTTGTTCATCATTCACATTATTTTCCTCCTAACTTTCTATTGAAATCGTCAATCTTCTTTTCTATGATCTTGACCTGTGTTCTGTATAAAACAGCTAGAACGATAGCTATCAACAACAGATTCAGTGTATTTTTAAGTATTAGAACATCGATCCAGTTAATCCAGTAAATCTGTATAAGTGGGGTAAATGATACAATGTAGGCAATTACTATGATAAGAATGCAAACTATGGATAGAATAAGCGAGTTTTTAGGTGCCTTAACATCCACACTATCTTTTATCATCATGATTAATTTCCTCCGTCTTTCTTTCGTATTCCTTCTGTTTTATTTCTTCAGCATTGCGTTCTTCAGGAGTATCATTTGGGATGTCAATTCCATCCAGATCCTTACCAGTTATTAATGCAAGTTGAAGATCTCGATAGGAGAGGTTGTTTCCGTTTAAATCATCACCCAAATCGAACATGACATTGAATGCATGTTCCCGTTCTTCTTCTAATTGATGTTCATTCATATTCTTTAATTCCTGAAGATATTGTTCAGTTTTTTTTCTTTCCTGCTGAACATTGAATTGTAAGTCATTTTCTATTTTGGATCTATCAACAATATGTTGAGCATTTGGAATAGGCTGAATGACATCATCAAATTCTGTTCTTTCAATTTTTTCTATCGTTTTGCCATCGCTATTTAGAATATCAAAAGAATCAGTCTGTTCATTGTATTCAACTTCTGTCTGTTGAGCTTGAATGAATCTTTGAATTGTTTCATCATCTAAATCCATAAAAATCTCCTTTCTTAAAATAAATTCCGGACATTTGTCCGGAATATTAACTAAATGTCACATTAAATCCGTTGCCATCAGGCATTACCTGATAACCATTTGCTTTTCCGCTTCCCATAATACTTTCCGCATAATCATAGGCTGAATTGTAGGTATCGATTGAATTTCCAGCAAAGTATCTGTTGTACTGTACAGGATTGACTGTACTGTGACTGGAAGAAGGGGATGTATTTGTACTTTGCTGAGATTGTGAAGGCTGTGAACTGTTAGAACTGCTGTTTGAATTTCCGTTGGAAGTCTTAGGCAGTTCCTTTTTTGTATTCCCATTGCTTTGATTTTGATTGTTTTGATTAGCATCGCTACGTTGAGAATTTGATTCTTCAGCATCTGTCTGCTTGTTTTTTTCTATAGGTCTTTCTTTAACCGTTACCTTGATTTTTTTATTTGCTGTATTGTCAGTTTTGTCATATACCTTGATATGGCAATAATAATCTCCAGGTTCTTTTTTTACTTCGCTGTTATCAATGATGCAGGTAAGTTCATCATATTTGTTGTTGTCTTTGTAAGTAAAATATTTGTAATAGTCAATCGAGTCCACTTCATCTGTAAACACCTTGATTTTCTTCTTTTTCAGATTGATCTTTGGTTTAGATATATCAGCAACTTCAATTGTCTTGGTAAAAGATTTAACATTAGGATCATTGGTTGTGAAGGTTACATTGAACCTTCCTTCTTTTTTTGTATTAAAACTTTTGTATTTGATAGAAAGATTATGAAAAGAAAATGAATTTCCATCTATGTTAGAACTGTCTATTTTTTTACCGGCAACATCATGGATAAGGTAAAACAGTGATGTTTTGCTATTTAGATCTACTTTCATAGACTTATCAAAATTAACGTCCTCAACTGTATAGGATTGAGGAGTGCAGCCAGATATTAACAGTAAAGTTATAAACATAATAAAAATCAAAGAATATTTTTTTATTCTTTTCAAAAACATCACTCCTTACTTTTTGATGTAAAAAATAAATTCCGGACAATTGTCCGGAAATCAGCCATTAGGCTTGTCTTCTTTTTCTGATAATAAGAAAAGAAACTGCAATTGATGATAATACGGCCAATGCTAGATAGTAGTAGATGTGTGTATTATCACCAGTTTTGGTTTTTGTAACTGTTTTTTTCAATATTGGCATCAGCTCATCGTACATCACGACTTGCTGTTTTACACCAGTGTCAGAAATTTCAAATTGAACGGATTCAGCAACTTTATAATTCTTAGGTGCAATGACTTCAGTTAATGTGTAAGTTTCTCCAGCAGTTAAGTTTTTAATCATATGAGGTTGTTTTCCTGAAGTCCATTCATCAATG
>UMFS01012512.1_pt1 | contig 24640 bp, 20 predicted proteins | sample 1965071 | NCBI WGS metagenome assembly UMFS01 (sample SAMEA4836052, study PRJEB28245) | human gut metagenome | biome: gut microbiome; material: fecal sample | place: Denmark | collected 2008
GTTGAAGCCCAGGCATCAAAGTTTTCAAATCCAAGCTCCTTTAACCGGCCCGCCTGCAGATAACGCATATTGGTGTAAAGCTCAGTCATGGAGTTTGATATAGGTGTGCCTGTTGCAAATGTTATGCCGCGGCCGCCTGTTATCTCATCAATATATCTGCATTTTCCGTACATGTCCGATGCCTTCTGTGAATCATTCTGTGAGATTCCCGCAACATTTCTCATTTTGGTAAACAAAAACAGGTTCTTAAATTCCTGGCTCTCATCAACAAACAGCCTGTCAACTCCAAGCTGTTCAAATGTAACTGCATTATCCTTTTTGCCTGCATCATTAAGTTTAGCAAGCCTTACCTCCAGATTTTTCTTTGTCTTTTCCATCTGTTTGATGGTAAAATGCTCGCCGTTTGATGCCTTAGCCTCACTTATCGACTCAGTAATCTCATCTATCTGTTCCTGCATGAGTCTCTTCTGTCTTTCATCTGACAGTGGTATTTTAGCGAACTGGGTGTGTCCTATGATAACTGCATCATAATCACCTGTTGCAATCCTCGCACAGAATCGTTTTCTGCGTGCCGGCTCAAAATCCTTTTCAGTTGCAGCAAGAATATTTGCCCCCGGATACAGACGTAAAAAATCCCCTGCCCACTGTTCTGTCAGATGGTTTGGAACAACAAAAAGCGACTTGTGGCACAGTCCCAGCCTCTTCGATTCCATCGCAGAAGCAATCATCTCAAAGGTCTTTCCCGCGCCCACACAGTGTGCAAGCAGCGTATTGTCTCCATACATGACATGTGCTACTGCATTCAGCTGGTGAGGCTTCAGCTCCACATCAGGTGTCATTCCCGGAAACTTGAGATGTGATCCGTCATACGTTCTCGGTCTTGAAGAGTTGAATAGCTCATTGTATTTTTTTACAAGTACCTCCCTTCTTTCCGGATCTCTGAATATCCAGTCCTTGAACGCCTCCTTTAATGCATCCTGTTTCTGCGATGCAAGCATTGTCTGCTCCCTGTTGACTACACGCTTTTCGCTGCCGTCAGGCTGAAGTATCCTGTCATAGACTTTTACATCCTTAAGGTTCAGCGTATTTTCAAGTATCTGATAAGCATTAATTCTGCCGGTTCCGTATGTGCCTGTGACAAGGGGATTATATGAATCTGCATTCTTTCCTTTTATATTCCATTCACAGTTTATAGGGGCAAATTTTACTGCCACCCACTCCCTTGAAAACAGTCTCTGTGGTGTATGCAGCACATCCTTCATAAACTGCTCTATATACTCTGCGTTAATCCATGTAGCCCCAAGCCTCACTTCTATCTCTGATGCTGTAAGAGGTTTTGGCATTGCCTTCTTAAGATATTCCACATTATCGGAATATGATGCATCCCCCTGTAATGCTTTTTCTGCAGAAATCAGTTTCTTTCTTATGTTTCCGGAAAGATATTCCTCTGAAGTCTGCCAGGTACCGGATTCCGGCACCTTAAAAATAATTCCCTTAAGGTCACTTATTATTTTCTCCCGGCTTTTCCCAGTAAGCCCTTCCATATATTCAAGGTCAACAGCTGCTTTTTCTCCCATCGAAACGGACAGTGCCTCAACAGATGTATCCACATGTGTAACAGGGACAGCCTTTCTGATGGTTCTTTGGGTAAACATGTCCGCTTTGCCCGCAACCTTTCCGTCATCATCAGTCTCTTCTAGTGATGATATAAGGCTGTAGCCTGCGTCTTCCCTGAATGCGGTCTGGTTTGTCCTGGAATTTAAGTACCCGAACTTTTTTACGAAGCTGTCGTAAACACTGTTGAGCCTTGCCTGTGATGCCCTGATTTCTTCATCGGATGCATCATCAAGCTGTAATTCAATAAGCTCTGACACGCTGTCCCGCACATCAATTAGGCCTTTCATGCGCTCAGCTGTTTTTTCCGGAATGTCCTGTGGACGCATTATTGAGTTTTCCCTGTAATATATTTTTCCATTTGCTGAACAGTAGGAGAAATTTTTAACTCCTGCCTCTGCAGGTATGCTTTCATCCTCAAGCTCTTCATCAGATATTTCAGTATCATCAATGGAAATTTCGCCGCGTATCATCTGTACAGCCTGCCTGAGCCTGTCTGCCAGTGAAGTGCCGGATTCCGGTACGCAGGCACTCTCCATTCCATGAGGACCGCTTACCATTTCCATTTTGCCAAGCACCATGTGCGGATTGTTAACGAAATAGCTGTTCATCTCTATTCCGTTTTCATCTGTGCCGAGATGTATCCAGTCTTCATCCGTATCTATGTACATATCCCTCTTCTTCAGAAAAATGATGTCTGATGTAACGGATGTTCCGGCATTTTTAAACGCATCGTTTGGAAGTCTTATTGCTCCTAACAGCTGTGTTCTCTGGGCTATATACCTTCTGACTGAAGGATTAGCCTTGTCCATGGTGCCCTTGCTTGTGATAAAAGCTATCACTCCTCCCGGACGCACCTTGTCGATTGTCTTTGCAAAAAAATAATCGTGGATATAGAAATTGTGTTTGTCATATGACTTATCCAGAACTTTATACTGGCCAAACGGCACGTTTCCTATGGCCACATCAAAAAAATCATTCTGAAAATCTGTCTTTTCATAGCCCTTCACATCTATGTGTGCATCAGGATATATAAGCTGCGCCATCTTTCCTGTTACCGGGTCAAGCTCCACTCCGTAGAGTCTAGATGCACTCATATCTGCCGGCAGCCTTGAGAAGAAGTTTCCTATTCCCATTGATGGCTCAAGGATATTGCCTTTTGTAAAGCCCAGGTTGTTAAGCACCTTATACATCGCATCAATGACAGATTTATCCGTAAAATGTGCATTAAGTGTGCTCGCCCTTGCACTGTCATATTCAGTGGTTGTCAGCAGGCTTTTTAATATGCCGTATTCTTCTGACCATGAAGCATTTTCAGCATCAAATATTTCCGGTATTCCTCCCCATCCAAGATATGCGGACATGATTGTCCTCTCATCGGCTGTTGCAGGACGTTTTTCATTTTCTATCTGCTTGAGAATTTTGAGTGCTGAAATGTTACGCTGTGCTTTCTGCCTCTTGGTAAGTGTGGATGCATCAGCTTCTGCCAAAACTAAAAGAGCAGTGTAATCAGCTGCTCTTTCGGTAAAATCTTCATTATTCTGTTGTTCTGCATTATCCGGATGTTCAGCCTCTGTTTCATCTAATGCCTCCGGCTGAGTATCATTTTCCGTCTTATCAGGCTCTATATTTATAAAATCTGTAAAGCTGAGCTGCTCTGGTGCCTCTGATTTATATTTATCCGTGAACTGCTCCTGCATTTCTGTTGTTTGAGAAATATTATCTGATTCCTCAGCTTCCGGAATAATATCATTATTCTGTCTGTCACGGCTTTTGTACTCACCTGTTAGTATAAGGGTTCCGATTTCCTGTTCAACGCTGCTCCATGACAGTGTGCCTTCTGCTTCGCCCTGCTCATCACGCCACTGGAAACGTATGCCCTGAGAACCATATGTGTCATATCCATGAAGCCCCATGCCGTCAACCGGCCAGCTCGCCCCGCCAAGTCCGTATTCCTTTTTGATAAGTGCTGTTCTTTTACCAGCCTCCATCTCATTCTGGAAAATCTGTACGACTCTGTCAAAGCCTCCTTCAAAGCCGGTTCCACGGAGCATGACCTGTCTTATATAGTCATGAGGTATATAATCAGCTTTCCGCGGATTCAGATAGCCGTATTTATCTACCTTTATGCGCTGCTCATCCTCTGTAGGCAGCTCTGGAATGAAATACAGTCCGGTGCCGGATTCCGGTACATACTCATCCTCATCGGTACCGGATTCCGGTACAATTTCATTTTCTATAAAGTGTAGATCACTGTATCCCTCACTATTTCCTCTGCCCTGTTCTGGATGCTGTTCATCATTCGTATCCATTTCAGCTGGTCCTGCATCTTCAGCTGCTCTGTCACTCCTTCCTGTTTTTTCATCTGCGGCACGATTCTGTCCATCTCGTCCTGTGCTCTCTTCTGTACCTTTAGGCAGTGTTCCTGAAGTTCCCCGAACATTAGCATCGTATCGAACTTCGCCCTGTAATTCTTTTTGAGCCAGGTCCTGTGCATAAGTCCGAATTTCGTCAGTGGCTCCTGTGGTTCCTTGTTCGGTATAAGGTTCGGTATCTCGTAGTCCCCTGCTTTGATGTATTCGAGTTCCATATGTTTTATCCTCCCTCTCTGCACTTTTACGCTTTAAAGCATTATAGTCTACACTGGGGTCCCTGTCAATACCATGCACCCTGTCATAGGTTAAAACTGCAATTCCAACTTCACGCAGTGCCTGCTGTGCTGCATCCGTCATGCGTGAGGAAAGCTCACAGAAATCACTTTCAGGCAGGTCTTTTATAAATGACATATCATAATCAGGAAAACCGCCTGTCGATAAGCCCATTCTTTCCTTTATCATCCGGTTAAGGCCATACCTGAAAAAAAACCTGACGTTTCTGCGGTACTCATCCATCTTGTATTTTTCTTCATCAAGTTCACTTAAAGGACTGTTATCAGACGAATACTTTTCTTGTGCAATATCAGCTGCATACTCATCAGCCAGATATTCCACAAGATAATCCATTGTATGTTCTATAGATGGCTCCTTTGTGTCATATTTATCAGTCTGCGGCTGTAATCCATATACTTTTAACAGACGATTCTGTATCGTTTCCGTGTGATATGGTTTTCGTATCCACAGTCTCGGCAGATGTCCTCCCATTTTAGGTACAACACTGGTTACATCCCATACATACTTAAGTTTTCTGCTGTTGCTTTCATCAATAAGGGCAATGCCGCGGTTGCCTTTCTTAATCCAGCAGCCCATTTTAGAGTTCCATATGTTCATTGTAGCGCATGCAACAGCATCAGGCCGCTGTGCATATATGAGAATCTGATCCATGAAACGGTACCTGTACACACGTGATGCATGTTCAAGAAAATCGTTCCAGGCGTTTAAGTCTTGTCTGATGCGCGACTGTGTTTCATGAGCCAGCGCCTTAACTTCATATAGCTTCATTGGCTGTCACCTCGGATAAATGCTAGATTTCAGGTTTTATATTTTTTTCATAAGAAATTTTTCTTGATTCCTGCGGAATAATATCAAGCTTATTCCGCGTTACCATTTCTATTGAGTTTTCTTTTCTGTCATACATATACACCTGATTCGAGAGTCTTTCAGACGGACTGACAGCATCCATGTTTGTCTGCTGTATAAAAGCCGAAAGGTCATCACAGTCAGGCACCAGCCTTGCATCCATGGCAAGCACTTCATGCGTGCTTGACGGAATGATAATCAGATTTCCTTCCACCCGGTCGGACAGTTCTTTAAATACCTCTGTGTCGAGCAGTACTGTTGCACCATTGTTTGAGGTGTTCTGGACTATCCACGGATATCCTTCAGACAAGCTGCTTACATCCCCTCCTAAAAGGTCTGAAATCTGCTCATCACTCATTCCTCTGGCTTTAAGCTGACCATACACATAATCAAACAGGTTGGTTATATTCACCTCAAAAAGTCTGGACATATTTTTTTCTGCCGTATCAAAAAGTTCCTGCTCTGACATTCCAAGCGCAGCTGCAATTTCATTATTTACCATAATAGTTTTTGACAGACCGTCATGATCAGACAGACATATGTTGTATGAAACAGTCAGGTCGTTCAGCTGTCTTGTCGGGCACCCTGCCAGTCTTTGTGCATTAGCTTTCGCATTTGAAATTTCATAAATGATATTTTGCCTGAATCCCTCATCCAGTACATCCTGATATTCATTCACCGGTGCTACATCATATGCCATCAGTACAATATCTGCAGCATTTTTTATAACAAGTTCAATATCCTCTGACAGTTTGTAGTCCTCATACAGCTGTGTCAAATTAATGACGGGACACACATTTGTATCCTCTTTTCTTACTACAAGTCCGTCGTAATCAATGCCGTTTACTTTTTTCACACGCTTCAAATGAAGTTCTGAATTCTGATACTCCGGAGGCAGGTAGTCAAGTACTGCATTTTCCACAACATCCTTAAAAATTTCATATTTCATCATTATTTTTCATCCTCCTTTATCTCAGTCTCTGCAGTCTTTTTCAGATATGCAATCAGCCTGTCCGTCTCATGTTCATCAGTATTGTGCTGCATTTCCATCAGATAAATTTTTTCGTTCATGTTCCATTCTCCTTTAAATTTTTATATATTTTTGTTAAACGTTCCGGATTCCGGTACGTGGGTAACCTTTTTCGTTTTTCTGCCGGTAAACTCCTGTTCAGTCTTTTTAATTCTTCTTAACATGCGCAGTTCTTTTCCAAGTTCCTTTATCTCTTGTGAAAGTCTTTCCATATCTTTTTTTGAAATATCATCATCCGGCAAATATTCCTTGAGCTGTTCATATTCATCCTGAAGGGCTTCGAAATCTTCATCACTGATATCAGGATTCTTCAATTCGTTTTCTATCTGCTCTTTTCTGTCAAGCTGTTTTTTCTGTCCACTGTCCAATGCCTCTGACGCATCCTTTTTATTCCACTTTTCCCTTTTAAGTGAATTTATCATTTCTTCAAGCCTGCTTTCCCGGTCCTGTATGTTTTTCATGTTTTTTAAACTGTTCATTTTAATGTATGAGCACTCATCGAGAAGCCTGTCTATAGCCATAATGTCTCTTCTGACGCCTTTTGTAACTGCATACGGATTAGGCAGCCTGTAAAAGCTTACCGCCTGGTAAAGCCTTCGGTATGTGCCTGTGTTTTTATATATTTCGTCAATCGATGCAAGCTTCTCTTTTTTCTCAAGGTTATCAGCAACTTCTTCATACATCCTGCTTCCGCTTTTCTGCTTTATGCGTTTTGCTATATCCTCCGGAGAATATCCGGATGGCATGTTATAGCTTCTTCTTCTGTGTTTTTTTCCGGCATCGTCCGTGTATGTGTATGTAAAATAAGTCGTGTTCTTCTTCTTTGACTTTCCGGCTCTTACTGAATATCCTGCAATCTTCATATGCTCCATGAACTCCGGCAGTGTATCAGAATGTTTTAATGCCAGGTCAATGTCTGCTCTTATCACATGTGTCCAGTTCATTCTGCCGTTTTTCTTTTCATTCCATTCTGCATATGAGAGCCCTTTCTTTTTATTCTCTTCAAATTTCAGCGGCTTAAGACCATGCTCCATGCATATTTCATCTGTAACCGGCTGTATATATCTTTCCCAGTCACCATTTTCATATCTGTATTTGTAGCCGTCAGTTCTGCTTACAGAATTAAATATAAGGTGCGAATGGATATGCTTTTTGTCAGTGTGTATTGCAAAAACATAATCATAGTTTTCGCCAAGATACTTTTTTGCAAACTCTTTTGTAATTTTATAAGCTTCATCCGCATCTGTTTCCCCCGGCTCGAACGAAATTACAAAATGATATCCCTGCCTGCCATGCAGCTTTCCATACAGTTCTTTTGTGTCCAGAAATGTCTTTATGATATCTTCACTGTCATATCCCGCATTGCCGCCGACATATAAGCCGTCACACGTTTTTGCTTCGTTATTTTTTTCATCAAGAATATATTTCACAGCATTGGCCAGATGTCTGTGCGGTGTTCCAGGTGCCTCTTTCATATGCATAAGTTTTGTTATTGCCATATTCCGCCTTTCAAAAAGAGCGTACCGGAATCCGGTACGCTCCATATAAAAAAGGAATTTAAGATCGTTATCCTAAATTCCTGGTATTATGTATTTTAATTTGATGCAGATGCGCAAGCTCCTACCACAAGCAAAGCACATGTTAATATTGCCTGTAAAATTGGGACCATAATAAAATGTATTATTAAAGTAATCATGAGAGCAAGAACAACTATAAAGATAAGTGTACTCACTATTTCAACCATATCTTCCAGTCCTATTCTCAGCCTTTTTATGTCAATGCAAATAATAACGGCTCCTATAAAAATGAATATTACAGCAAAGGCAAAAAATTTCAACGCAATATAATCATCATACTCAATCAGCTTAAATGAATTTTCAAAATTATATCTCATAAGCTTATGGTTTAAACCATTAAGAAAAATCAAGTATATGATAACAGCTACTACATATACAATTTTATACCACTGTGTTTTAAGAAATTTAATCATTTGTTATTCTTTTGCCCCTTTTCACTGCATCACGTCTTCTATCATTGCAATTTTGATTTTCATTTTGTGTATGTCATTTATGAAAACAAACAGCATAAAGAAAATTACTGCCGTTATAAAAATTACAATTATGCTGCTTATGATAAAACTGATCTTTGCAATCTCAACACTGTCCCCGGCTGTTTTTCCTGCATACTCTATTGCCATTTTCATAAAAGAGAAAAACTTGTCCCATACATTCATAAGAACTGAAAGTGCGATTGTCAGTAAAAACAATGTAAGCTCACTTTTCTTCTTTTCACATTTAGCATTTAATAGAATATATTCAAATTTCAATTCATCAGGCGGCATGTTTTTGTATATGTCCATCTGTGAATTAAACTTTTCAAATTCTTTTCTTCGGTTCTCATCATATAAAAATAGATTCAAAAAATTTATCAGACTCTGTTTAATCCTGTTCATATATTATCACTTCCTGCAATATATTAAAATATTTTTACAATTTGTTCGGCTTGGATTTTTCTCCCGGCATTATCTGGTCTTCAATTACTTTTTATATTATCATACTCATTCCGTAACGTAAATGTCAACTGTTCATTTCTCTATTTTTTCCGTGAGTTTTTCCAGCATGGCGTTTAGTTCTTTCATGAGCTCAACAACATATTCTGCATCACGCATGTCACCGATATTACTGTTAAGCCTGTGTGCTATCTGATTGATGTTCACTCCGATTTTTCTGACCTGATAGTTAAGGTCTTTTAATTCCATGTCTACACGAACGTCTTTTTTTCCTGTCTGTGATAGCACAAGGTTCCTTATATAAGCAGACAGGTCCCATCTGCCTCCATATGTGAACCGTGTTTCAGTTTTTTTCATTTTATCAATAAGAGTGTACTCCTCCTGTGTCACCCTGAAGGTTATCTTTCGGTCTTTCATTTTCACTATCCTCTAATCCTGTCAGAAGCTGTATCTTCTCCCTGAAGCTTTCAATATTATCTGCATCAACTTCACCAAGCAGGTCTCTTACTATGTCTCCGATCAGTGAATCATTTTCGCGCTTCAGACGTTCCTCTTCTTTTTTCAGTTCGTCTCTTAATCCCTTGATTTTTTCTTTGTATTTCTGTTCTGATTTCTTTTGTGCCTCTGTCGTTTTTGTAATCTCAAGCTGAAGCTTTTTTATTTTTTCGTTATTCATTTTTTCCTCCAATAAAAATGAACAGGCGGTGTTGAATCTGCCTGTCCGTTTCTTTTACAATTATATTCTACAACATGCAATTATTAATATCTACCACCACTTACTACCACCATTTTAAGTTGGCAGGTCAGGCAGGTCATCATTCATGTACTCTGCCTGTTTCTGGTATTCCCTGTGACGCCTGTACAGAGTGGCTTTTGATACACCAAGTGACTCGGCAGCCTGTGTTACGGTCATGCCTGAGTCTATCATCCTGTAGACCTTTTCCATATCTATCCAGGTGCGGCTTTTCTTTTTTCCAAGATTCTTTCTTACTGTCATGTTATCCATCTGCACTTTCCTTCTTTCTCCTTAAGTGCTTTCGTTCCTCCTCCATCCTCCTGTATAGGGTGCGCGGTGATACCTTCAGTCTTGACGCTATCTGCCTGTTAGGCAGTCCCTGTCTATACAGTATAAGATACTGATCCATGTCAATTTCTTTTCTTGGTCTGTGCGGATATTCTTTTTGTTTTTTTTCGCTCACAAAAACCACCTCCGGCTCACGATTTTTTTCCAGTCTGTTCATATTTTTTACTTGATTTGCCCCTTGATTTTTTCTAGTCAGGCTGTTGGGGTAAGCCTCTGTTTCTGTTATGTGTCAGAATTGTCTCACTATGTTTCAGCATCATTTCACTGACATATCACAGGTGTCTCTTTTATGTTTCAAATGCGTTGAAAATGTATTCCAAATGCGTATAATTACGTTTCTTTTTTATCTCACATGTTGCATATATGTCTCTCATTTGTTTCAAAATACGTCGTTTATATGCATTTTAAGTCATTTTTCGAGCAGAAACACGCTTTATTACATTCTCAACGTAGACTAATTATTTGCAAGATACGCATTCTGTCCGACAGAATACATTTCTTGTCAAGGGCACCGCCCCTGATACCCCGTTAAAATATTTTTTTATATCATGACATCACGCTTTTCATCCAGCCATTTAAAAAATCCTGACATGAAATATCATCATCAGCTGAATAAAAATCGCTCCTGTACCTGTAGACCGATTCAATCAGGCTGCTCTGGACTGAAAGTATTTCTTTTTGCTCTTCAGTCAGTGTTCCAATGAATTCATAGAGCTCATTTTTTATCTGCTTTCTTACTTCAATTTCATCAGAGTGTGCAAAAATATTTTCCTTGCTTGTTGCCATCATTGAAAGAAAATATCTCTGAAATTCGTTTGCAATTTTTTCTTCTAACATCATATCTTTTCTCCTGTGGTTTACTGTCCGGCTGTTGCATCCTGTGGCTGCCCAACCTGTGGCTGCGATGTGTCCTGTGTCTGTTCCGCCGACTGTCCGGCCGAAGCATCAGTGGTTTCCGGAAAGACCGCATTGGGATCATCTTCCGGTGAAACATCACGTACATCAGGTGCATTGTCCTGTTCAGTCTCCGTGTTACTGCCTGAGCCGTCAGCTTTGATTTTTTTCACTTTAAGATATCCGTCTTCATCAAAATAATATTCTGTATCCGCCTCAGTTTCTTTTATTTTTTCTGTTGCGTTTTCTGTCCCTGCCATGGTTTCCCTGACTTTATTTTTTTCTGCATTATGAGTATTTTTTATAAGCATTACCCCCATTACGCATGCAGCTGACACGAGCAGGATAACAAGCAGGATAAAAAGTGTCCTGCGGATTTTTTCATATGGATTTTTTCTCATTATCATCACTTCTTTCTTAGTGTAACCGGTGTGATGTATTCTTCAAGCTCGTCTGCATCAAATGCAAGCTCCCTGGTTTTTTTCTCATAGCCAAGTTCACTTATGAACCTTGTAATTGACATTCCATACCATTCCTTGAAGCCTAAAAATATAACCGGGAATGCAAGCGGTATTCCGAAATAACATCCGACATTCAGTGCTATGTTGAACTTGAAATATACAAGTGCTGTTACACCTGCAATGATTAAAAGTGCAGCCGCAACACACAGCACTTCTTTTAATGTATAACCGAACATGAATTCATTTTTATATTCAGTGTCGGGGTCCTTGTTGATTGGTATTGTCATAAAATTATTCCTCCCTAAAAAATCCAGCGTGCCGGATTCCGGTACGCTGTCAGTTATTTTCCTGTCCTGCCGCATCAGCCGCTGTATCATCCTGCGGATACTGCGGAGTTCCATAGCCAGCTATCTTTGAATATGTGATTGAATATGTATGCTCTTTTACATGGCTTCCTTTATGGTAAGGTGTGGTGCTGCTTCTTCCGCTGTTGCCTTCTATTGTTGTAAGCTTTTTTGTTTCAGGATTATATCCTGTCACAATTCCTGTATGGCTCATTCCGTTTCCGAAAATAATAATGTCACCTGCCTTTGGCACATATCCGCTTGCTGCATCATGATACAGGTTATTGTTAATATACCACTGCTTCGAAGCTGCGACACTTGCAGTCTTTGGCATGATACCCTTTTCAATGAAGCCACACTTGTCTGCACAGTACGACACGAACATGGCACACCAGTTCGCATCCATCCCATACCAGTTTTTGTACCTGTATCCTCCGACTGTCTTGTCCGCATCATTAAGTTCATTCTGTGCTGCCTCTACTATCTGTGTGCAGACAGTTCCATTGTTATCACCCTGTCCTCCTGATGCATCGACAGCTGCCTGCATTGTTACCGTCAGGCTTGTAAGCATAACTGTAATACATATTATGGCTGCCACGAGAATCAGAATTAAATTGTTATTTTCTCCTGCCTGCGAAACACTGTAATCACTTACAGCCGCTGCAGTCTCATGCTTTGCCTGCTGTGTCTGCTCAGCCTGTATCTGTGCCGTCTGCTGTTGCATTTTCTGCGAAACCTTTACTGCAGCCTGTGCAGCATTTTTTGCTGTATCAACAGCAGCTGTCACCGCAGCTGTCACCCCAAATGTTGCTGTACCGGTCAACGCTCCTGACGTTGTTCTTACAGCCGTACCGGCAGACTTTGCTGCAGTGCCGGCGGCTGTCTGCACATTCTTATTTACCATGGTCTTTGCAGTGGCAGATGCAGATTTTGAAGCTGTTTCCTTTGAGTAAACAGTCAATATATTTTCTTTTTCTGTCTTATGTCCACGAAGATTCCTGTTTCTTTTAATGATATCAGATGACCACTGTTTCTTAGACAGTTCCTTCTGGTACAGTCTGTTATATCTTTTCTTCTGCCTTCTGCTCAGGGTGCCATATAATGCTCTGCTCTCTTCTGCCAAAACGTTCTGAAGCTCAGGCATTTTTTCTTCTGAAGCATTATTATTTCTGTCTTCTTCATCATACCTGCCGTTAAACTGTACATCAAAATTTTTTACAGCATTCCCTGTTTTTTTCGCGGCCGATGCAGTAAATCCGCTCACATGTCTTATGACTGTTCCACCTGTTTTTATTGTACGCTCCGTGGTTCTTATTTTTGATTCCTGTGCCGTTATTACACGCATGTCATTTCCCCCGGTTTAAATCACAGATAAAAAGTTTCCTTTGAAATGTCAGTCTCTTCCTGTTTCTTTTTCTTTTCTGCCTGCTTATGGAAATTTGTATCAAATGATGCAAACAGCGGATTGCTCTCACTCATTCTCGCATCCATCAGATATACATTTCCACGCCATACAAGTACCCCGCAGCCTTCAGTATTTTCTTCAAGTGCCCTAAACTCTGTTGGTGAGAATTCCTGAATCTTGGCAAGATTTGCTGCATCAAGCCCACCCTGGTCAAAGAACACCTTGAACGGACAGTTTGAGAACATGTCTCTCAGCGAAGGATTTTCAAGCACGTGTGTAATATTCTGGGCGGCAAGCGTAACTATGGCTCCAACCTTACGGTATGTCTCAATTGCATACAGAAGCTGTGCTGCCGTTGTTTCTTTCTCACACAGCACCTGCGCCTCATCCACAATCAGGTGGAGTGCCTGCTTTGTTTCCTGGTTTGTATCAATTCTCATGGAGAGAAAATGCATTATTGTCAGCATGCACGGCTCCCATATCTCCTCGTCAATATTTTTAAGACCGAAGCCTATAAGCCTGCTGTTCATGTCAAGGTTCGTTTCATGCGCAAACATGTCGTATACACCTGTGGTGTAATCCTCAAGTGAGTCGACTATCTCCATAATTATTCTCTTGTCTTCAGTAAACTCAACAGTATCAATCTGTGCTTTAATTTTTTCCCTGAGCAGCGGCAGCGTCGGGTATTTTTTCTTCTTTGCATGTTTTGAGGTCTCGTTAAAATATTCCTCATACATAGTCCTTACTGCACGTCCGACATAGTTCATGTGGATTCTGGTTACAACAATATTTGTCATGACTGATGCACAGAACGAATTAGAAAAGTTTGTCATCCTTGCAATAAATTTATTCCGAACATTGCTGTCACCATTCTCCACATAGTCAGGAATCTCATACGGATTCATATAAATTTTGCTCTGAGGTGTAAAATCAAAATACATTCCGCCTCTCAATGAGCGTATGAATTCCATCTGTTCATTATTCGGGTCAATTATAATCACATCATCATCTGTAAACAACAAAGGCTGTGCTATCTCTGTTTCCTTAATGAAAAATGATTTGCCGGTTCCTGTATGTCCTACCATAAAGCCATGAGGTGCAGGAAGAAGTTTTCTGTTACCGTATATGAGATGCTTAGTCGTTTTATTGAGGCCGTATACGGTTCCGTTTCTGTCATGCACATCTCCTGCATAGAACGGCTGGAAAGCTATAGCTGACGAGGTATATAAAAACCTCATATGATTTACCTGACGTCCACCTATCGGAAGGACAGTGTTTAATGCCTTAAGCTGCCTATGGTAATATGGTTCAAGCTCATAAGAGCTTCCCTTTGCCTTCTTTTTTAAAATATCCACCCTCTGTGTCAGCTCCTCAAGTGAATCTGCATACACCAGCACCAGAAGCCCGAGAAAAACTCCCTCCTCATCATTCTCATCAAGCTGATCCATGTCATCTTCCAGGCTCGTCTTCTTTTTGGTCAGGCTGTAGCTTGTAGTTGCTCCAAACTGCTTATTATTGTAATTTCTTGTACGCTCCTGAGCTATTACCCTTTCGTTATTTGCATGCGCGTTTTCAAGTCTGTCATGAATTACATTCTTTGGAACACGCTGCATGTCTATCGTAATGTATGTCGGAAAAAGTACATCACTTAAGCTGTGTATTACTTTATCCTCTGAAAGAGACTGCCCAAACGCGGTTCCCACAAGCACTGATACGTATTGTTTATTGTTAATAACCATGTAGTCAGTATCAGGCTGTATTGATGCCGGAAGTATCTGGTTTTTCCATCCACTGTCATGTGGTGATATTCTTGCAGGAGGCAGGCACTCTTCCCCTGCACGTAACATTCTCGACAGCAGTACCATTCTCTCTTCTGCAGACATTTTGTATATCCTGCTCCTTAAGTTACGGAAAATATTTGACAGTGTAGTGTCAATCGTTGCAAAGTATGCCTCAGCTTCTTCCAAAGAGTGCGCACGGCATGTCACAGTAAGAATCATTGTCTTTCTGATGTCCCTTGTTCCTTCATCTATCTTCTGGTTAATCCACTTTCCTATTCCTTTTTCTATCACAGGGTATTCCTGTCCGTTAATTGGATTGAATATCTCATTCACAAATGAATCCAGGTCTCTCTGTTCGTTTGCAAGTGTAATCTTAAAAGGTCCATCCAGAGATTTAAGCAGTGTCATTATCTCCAGCAGTGTGCTGTCCTTTTTAGCGGTATCCTTATTTACATAATTGATATCCTCGAACACATAGCTCTGATCATACATTGCTTCACCTGTCATTGGCTCAATCTTAAAGTTGCCGTTTTCATATGCCCTGTCAATGCAAAGCCACTCCTTGACGCTCCGCGGAACCTTTACTACCGGCACGCTTAAAGCTCTTCCCTTTTCAAATTCACTATTTGCATCTAATTTTGCCATTATGTTTCCTTTCCTTTAAATCCCAAAAGTCTGTTTCAGGAATGAGTCTGCACCTTTTACTCCTGCAGCTGTCAGCATCATCATGAACATATTTTCAATGCATCCGGTCGGCAGGATTATGTCAGCAAGAATGTTGTCTCCCAAGAAATCATGCAGGTTCAGCTTCGAGACCAGTACCACGAACATCACTATGACAACTATTGAAAATGATTTACTGAGTAATGTTTTAATCCATGCTCCTGCAGCATTCTGTATTCCCGGTCCTCCGGGAATACACGAAACCGCAAGTGGTCCCGTTGCTGCAAGCATGTATAACTGTATAGTTCTGCCAACCATTGTGATAAATATGGTAGCTGCACATACAATCGCTATTATCAGGAAGATTATGCCAATAACCATCAGTACCATAAGCTGTACTTCATTGACCGATGAATCTTCCAGTCCTCTAAAATCACTTTCACCTATTATAACCCCTCCGGTTACGTTGGTTACTGAAAATACCCATTTGCTGAACCATAGTACCGAATTTATTGCAAGGTTGCCGAGCAGTACCTTAATCAGCACATTGACTCCTGTTTCAATTGTCATGCTCTCCCTAAGGTTTCCAACCTGCCTGCATATGCCTATGTAAAAGAAAAGATTCAGCATTGTGGCTGCTATTGCCTGGAAGAACGGAAAAAGAGTACCACTGACATATGCCCATGCTGTAGACGATGCACCTTGAGGTGTATTTAAACCAAAACCAAGGCTGAATCCCAACATATAATTGTATAGCTTAACTCCAATAGTATATAAAGGTGCAAGGCCGCTTGTAATCCAGTCCATTAAACCACTCCCTTACATTATTGCTGCCAGTATCTGCGGTGCCATTGCCATTACAAAACCGCCTCCAATACGTTTGAATGCGTTTGCCTGCATTGTACCCTCAGACCCCTGAAAGGCAATGCCCCACTCTGAAATTCCCCAGAGTGTAATTATTGAACCGATGGATGAAACAATTCCACTTACAAGATTCTGCAGCGATGTGAATTTTGCTGTCACAACATTTGCTGCCTCCGCTGCGTATACCGGTGACACTTCACCTGCCATGATTACTGTAGTAATAAGCAGTGCAAGCATAACCTGGAAGAAACGTACCGCATCCACGTTCTGTATTCTGTATTTTACCATTTTTATATGCCTCCCTATTTTTTCTTTTTTGCAAGTGCCACAATGCCTACTCCGATAAAGCTCAGCAGGAGCCATGAACCGAAGAATATCATTCCCATAAACTGTGCCATATCCGGCTTAAATTTAGTAAGCAGCGCCGTCAGCGATACTGCAATAATAAATGCTGCTACAAATGTAACAATGAAACCAACTGGTATTTTCTTCTTTCTATGCATAATAATTTTCTCCTTTTAAAAAACGCAGAGCCTCACAGCCCTGCGTTAATCATTATTTGTAGGTAATTGGGTAACCCCCTAGTGTTTCTTCTTTGATACTGCTTTCTTCCTGAAGAATGAACAGATAACTGCCATTACTCCTGCTATTCCTGCAAGCACATACATAACCACTGACATGTAATCACCGGTCTTTGGCTTTGGCGGAGCAATCATTGTAATGGTCTGGGCTGCATCGTTGATGTCATTGTGTGATGCAATGGCATAAGCGCCATCTGCAGTCACAACATCAAGCTGCTCAAATACTACAAGCTGCTTTCCTGTCATGCCTTTTCCATTGAATCTGAATGTCACGTCAACTACTCCCTCGGTGCCTGCCGCTGTAAACTCAGTTACTGCAGTTACTTCCTTTCCGTCAATCACAAGTGCTTTTCCTGTAGCCTTGTCCATGAGCTTTCCTGTTACTCTGTAGGTCTGTCCCTGTACCAGATTCCGGTACGCAACTGAATCTACAATAGTAACGCTGCTGTCAGCTGTTGAGCTGTGATCCTTTCGCTCACCATCGATGGCCGTTGTTCCAATCTTCGGCACATAAAGTGTCTGTGCCTCGTCTGTAATGTCTGCATGTGTCGCTATGAGATTATTCTCATAATATACATTCTCGAACATCACAATCGTTCTTCCTGCAAGAAGGCTCGCATCAAATGTAAATACCACATCCACTTTGCCTGTTGCTTCCTTCGCAACAAACTCTGCCTCTGCCGTAACATTGTTTCCGTTTGCAATAACCGGTGCTCCGTTTGACTTGTCTACTGCAGTTCCGACTACCTTATACTTCTTTCCTGGTACCAGATTCCGGTACGATACAGTATCGACTATCTTTGCACTCTTCTCAGCATAAAACATGCTGGTGCCTGACTTTGCATCCTTTGCTGTGGTCTTAATCTGTGGCACGCAGATGGTCTGGTTCTCATCATTGTAATCTTCATGTACCGCAATGAGCACCTCTTTAACTTCACTGTTGTCGGCTGGAGTATTATCTTCATTATCTACCTCGACCTTGTTTGATGTGTTATCTGTTTTATTCTGTGTGTTTCCTGATTCAGATGCATGCTGTGTATCATCAGGATTTGCATCAGCATTATCCGCATTTTTTACGAGATAAAGCTTCTCAAACAGCACCATTGTCTTTCCGGCAAATTCCTTTGCACTGAATGTAAACTCAACATCCACAGTGCCGTCTGCTGTCTCAGGTGTGAATACAGCCTCGGCCGTGATATCCTTGCCGCCATTCTGCAATGGCTTTTTAGTGTCCTTATCCATTACTGTTCCTGCTACCCTGTATGTAAGGCCAGGGATAAGGTTTTTATATGTTACTGTATCTTTAACTTTTACATCATCCCCTGCATTTGACAGATGAATGCCTGTCACCTCATCAAGAGCCTCTGTTGCAATGGCTGGCACGTAAATGGTCTGTGCCTCGTCATCTATGTCTGCATGTACTCCGATAAGCTTGTCCTCATAACGGATTTCCTCAAACATTACAATGGTCTTTCCGGCTAAATTACTTCCGTCAAAGATGAAATCAACATCCACTTTTCCGTCTGCTGTCTCAGGTGTTATCTCAGCTTCTGAAGTTACTGCTTTTCCGTCTGCATCCTTAATCACCTTTCCGGTTTCCTTGTCCATCGCTGTTCCTGTGACCTTATATGTCTTTCCAGGGATGAGATTTGTGTACTCGACAGTATCCGTGATTTTGATATCCTTCTCAGCATATGTGAGCTTCGTCTCTGTCTTTGTGTCTGTTGCTGCTGTCTTTACTGATGGAACATAGATAATCTGTGCTTCATCAGAAATATCAGCATGCACGCCAACGAGCTTATTGTTGTAGTAGATGTTTTCATACATTACTACAGTCTTTCCTGCAAGTGTGCTTCCGTCAAATACAAACTCAACATCGACTGTACCATTTGCTTTTTCTGCCTTAAATGATGCCTTTGCGGTTACATCCTTTCCTGCATCGTCCTTTAATGGCTCGCCTGTTGTCTTGTCTATTGCAGTTCCTGTGACTGTGTATTTCTCACCCGGTACCAGATTCCGGTACGCTACTGTATCCGTAATATGGATATCCTTTTCAGCAAGGGTAAGCTTTGTTGCTGTCTTTTCATCAATGGCTGTTGTCTTTACTGATGGGATGTAGATAGTCTGTCCCTTGTCATTGATATCCTCATGGGCTGCAATCTCTGCCTTTCCGTAAAACATCTTTTCAAATACAACCACAGTTGTATCATCAAGACCCTTTGTGTTGAAATGGAAATCTACTTTTGTCTCTCCGTCAGCTGTATCCGGTGTGAAATCAGCTGATGATGTAACGCTCTTGCCGTTTACTGTCACAGCCTTGCCGGTACGCTGATCCATGAGTGTTCCGGAAATGGTGTATGTCTTGCCCGGTACCAGATTCCGGTACGCTACTGTATCAGTAAGAGTCACATCACTGCCTGCCAGTGACATGTGCGAGTCAGTGTCCTTATCCTTAACACTTGTAAAAATGAGTGGAATGTGGACTGTCTGTGCCTCATCATCTATGTCTGCATGTACTGCAATCAGCTTGTCCGTGTAGTAGACATTCTCGAAGAATACCACTGAACGTCCGGCCATGGCTGTTCCATCAAATGTAAACTTCACATCCACACTGCCGTCTGCTGATGCTGCAGTAAACTTAGCTGTCGATACAAGCTCGTTTCCGTCTGCGTCTGTAAGAGGCTCTCCTGTTTCCTTGTCTACGGCTGTTCCCCTGACTGTGTACTCCTTGCCCGGTACCAGATTCCGGTACGCTACTGTATCTGTGACAGAGACTTCCTTCTTTGCCTCGCTCACGTTAATCTTTGAGCTGTCATCTGTTGCAGTAGTCTGTGCTGCCGGAATGTGGATTGTCTGGCCCTCATCATTAATGTCCTTATGCTCTGCAACCTCCACATCCTCAAGTGTAAGTGTTTCATAAACTACAAAGCTCTTTCCTGCGAGTCCGGTTGTATCAAACTCAAACTTGAGCTTCTTTGTGCCTGATGCACGTCCTGCCGTGAATGCCATCTCCTGTGTGACAGGCTCTCCGTCAACAAGCAGCTCTTTTCCTGTTTCTTTGTCCATGAGCACACCGCTTAATGTGTATGTCTCACCCTTTAAGAGGTTAGTGTATGTGACTGTATCGGTTATAACAGCCCTGCTGTCTGCAAGTGTAAGGTGATCAGCTGTCTCACGGTCTGTGGCTGTGGTGTGGATTTCAGGGAAATAAATAGTCTGGTCTTTATTCTCCATATCCTCCTCTGTAGCTGCCACGTAATCGCCATATGTGAGCTTCTCGCATACAACTACTGTCTTTCCGCCAAGTGCAGATGAATCAAAGTTAAAGTGCATATCGAGCACCTTCTTTGTTCCATCAGATGTAAATGTCTGTGAAGCTGTCACCGGATTACCGTTTACCATGACTGCTTCGCCTGTGTCCTTGTCCATGAGTGTGCCGGTAATTGTGTAATCCCTGCCTGCCATGGTGTCCGTGATGGTTACTTTGTCAATGATGTCTGTATCTGCCGATGGCTTGATAATCTGGTACTGTGTCTTTGCATCAGATGCCTGTGTTGTGATAACAGGTGTTGGCTCTGAATGGTTCTCGATTGTACCTATATCAACTGTAACCTTGTCTCTTCTGATAGAGAACTCTCCCTTGTAGAGGATTTTTCCCTTGTTGTTGTCACAGGAAAGCTCCTCAAGTGTGTAATCACCATAAGGCATTGCTCCAACCGAGTCATCGACCTTTGCACTGCCATCTGCGGAAGAAAACCACAGTCCGTCATACGCACCGCCGCCGTTTGTGTTCTTTGAGTGTGCGTTCCAGCTGCTCTCTGAGCTGAAATAACCGTTCTCATCAGTTTTGATGATGTGGCTCTCTCCGGTGCCCTTGCATGTAACCCTGAATGGAATGTCGCTCATTCTGTTCTGATTGTCTGTGTCAATCTTAGTAAGCTTGAAATCACCACGCTTGATTTTGTCGCTTACCTTAAAGGTGTTGCCGCCTTTTAACTGGGCAAGATTGCCGTTCTGTGTAATCTGTGCTACATATTTGCCTGTAATCTTCTCACCTACTCCACCAACCTGAAGATATGCACCTTCAAGGTTGTAGCCTTCAGGAGCTTTTGTCTCTTCGATTGAGATTGTGCCGAGTGGTAATACTACTGTGCCATTTGATACTTTATAAAAATCATCACCTGAAACTTTACAAGTATTATTTAATGCAGCCATATAATTACCACCTGCAGTCTTTAGCGTCTTTATAACCCAAGTACGTGTGGCATTTGCCGGAAGATTTCCTGCATTGTAATAGCCTGCATAATATTTAACAGTAAACTCTGCATTTTCAAGACTCGCTCCGCCCTGTACCTTGTCACCAGTCTCACTGTCTACCTTGTTGATGCTTATTCTTACAGGATCGTTTGTAGGTGTATCAGATGCCTTTATTGTAGCTGTCTGCGAAGCTGATACTTTTATCGACTTTACAGCACCATCCACTTCATATCCGGCTGGAGCCGTAAGCTCCTTATAATAATAAGTATCTTCATTGAGTGAAATCACATTTGAGTTACCGCTTGAATCTGTCGTAAGCGTTCCAACTTGACTCGTACATCCTGCATCTGAATAAATGCCATATGTAGCGCCCGAAAGAGAATAGCAGCTGTTGCCACTCGTGATTGATTCATTTGCTGAAACCTTCTGAAGAGTAAGGTTTCCTGTAGGATTATACTCATACCCCATTATCTTTTGGGTGCTTCCAGTATCAAGTACATAAATTTTGAATGATGATGGTACCGGCTGCCATGTGAGTTTAAATCTTGGTGCCTCCTCATTGATAAGGTCTCCCTTAGTATTAAATCCAAGCACGTTCTGGTATGCCCAGTTCTTAAAGGAGCTGTTACAGCCATGCATTGCTTCTGCTCCTTCATATGTAGCAGCATCAGCAAGTATTATGTGGCTTAATGCGATGTATCTGTCATCATTCATTGCACTTCCGTCATACCATGTGGCCGGGAAATATTTGGCATCAAAGCCCGGTGCACCCCAGCAGTAGTACGCGATATGTCTTAAATTCTCGGCAGCCGATGTATCTCCGGCATATGCCATATAATTCTCAACATCGTAGTGCTTTTCAAATGTTCCTGATTTTGGTGTCTTTTTAGACGGCTGTATACAATAAGCATAATTGCCGCCTGCATACATCTTGTGTGTTTCGTATCCGGCATACTCTGCAGAATCACCTGATACCGTCAGTTCGACCGTATCACCGGCCGCCTTTACCGGCACTGTTCCCATACCGGTTGTGATGATTGTTGGCACAGATAAGATAACTGCCATGGCCAGTGCCAACATTCTTTTAAATTTTTTCATGCGATATGTCTCCTTAATTTATTTGCACTAAAAAAGGACTGACCGCTATGGTCAATCCCTGCTGTTATGGAGGTCCCCTCTGCATGATGTCTGTTCGTGATATAAGTTTTTTCATCATGTTCTCCTGTCATGTTATTCATTTGGCTTACAATTTGTAACAAAAAAGGAACTGCACGAGACCTCTGTACAATTCCTTTATCATCAATTATATATTACACTACCATGAAAAAGATATCTACTACCACTTACTACCACCCTATTTTGTGGCACCGCATCCGCTGCACTTCTCGCCATACACATACTCTGTATATGCCGGCTTGTCCACTACCCATACTTGGGTTGTTTCTGCATCATGATGAATTGTTCCTACCTGTACTTGTATACAGCTGTAACTTCCATCACAAATATCTCCATGATTTATTACATTCCAATCATCAGTTCCCAAATCTTTTCCGCATTTATTGCAAACATTATGCCAGTCATACTGCGGCTCATCATATGCAGCCTTTACTACCTTTGTCTCATAATGTCCCTCTTCCTTGTGCTGAATGGTATTGACCACATACTTTACCCATTTATGGGTACACTCCGATTTGCCCTGTGATGTGGTATTTGATGCTGCAGTACTGCTGTCAGCTGCCTTATTTGTTTTGCTGCCTGCATTTGATGCACCTGTACTCTGTGTGCTGTTGTGCTTTACGGCTGTTGAGGTACTATTCTTTGTACTGCTCTTGCTGTCTGAACTGTTCTTCTTTACAGTACTGTCAGCGTTTTTACTGTCAGCAGACGAAGATGCAGTAGTATCTGACGTATCTGATTTTGATGTACCGGAACCAGATACCTTTTCATCGTCCTTTACTGTTGCAGCCGTTTCTTCAGACTGTGTATCCCCTGCAGTTTCAGATGTACTTTCCGTGCTGTTTTGCGTATCGGATACTGTTGCTTCCTGTGTATCTGATTGTATATTGCTGCTCTTACTTCCGGCTGTTCCGCACGAAGCTGCCGAAAATACAACCGTTATCGCAAGTATTGCTGTTATGATTTTTCTCTTCATGCTGTTACCTTCCTTTCTATAAACGTGGGGCTTTTACTGCCTTCTGCGGCTTTTTTACAAGTGTTGTGCCCTGTAAGCAGTTATCCGCTATCCATTCCTTAAGTTTTACGTTATCGTTGCTCTCATAATAATCAACAAGCATCTGCTTAAATGCACCATCATATTTGACCGGGACATTGAATATGCCTCTGCCGTTTTCTATAAGTATCTTATTGGCTGCAAACGAACCGACTCTCTTATTTCCGTCCTTGAACATCTGTGTACGCATAATGTAAAGACCGATAGACAAAGCTCTGTCCGTAATGCACTCTATCCTGTTTAGTTCCTGCAGATCCCGGTATATGGTTTCTACATCCGGTATCTCCGGTCTCCAGTCTGTGCCTGATATCATGACATCATCAACACGGAGCTTTCCAAGATACTGGTAAGGCACGTCAAATCTGGCTGTCAGTTCATGTATTGATTCAAGAAACACCAAATCTACAGGTTCATCCAGATGATCAAACAGATAATGCCATCCGTCCCTGAGGCAGCATACCTTGCTCATATCGGTCGGTGTTACTTTATCTACATTTACATTATTAAGAATATCCTGTGTCTCTGCAAAGGTCACTCCTATTCCCTCAAGATTTGCCTGCTTATAGATTGAGTCTACGAGCACTCTCTTTGCACAGAATATATTTTCTTCTTTTGTCATGTTGTATATGTCTTTAATTTCTTTCATCATTTTACCTCTTTTACTGGTTATTAGTGCTTTTATCAGTGAAGTCGAAATACAGTTCATCATCTTCACTTTCAGTATTACCTCCCCAGTGATAACCTCTGTCAAAGGCTTCTTTAAAGATTTTCTGCTGGTCCTCCTGTATTATCTTTGCAGCCTCCTGTCTCATGTGCCATTTAACAACCGGTATAACTATCACAAGTGCTAATCCGATAACTAATGCTGTTGCCTTGATAATCTTATAAAATCTGCCATTATTCCCCATCTTCATCCCTTTTTGCCTCCAGTCTTTTTAATTCTACCATATATGCAAGCATTCTTTTAGTGTATACAGGACACTCACGGTCACCGGATATCCAGTGCCTTAAGGTTCCCATTGGAATACCAAATGTCTCCGAAAATTCTTTCTGTGTCATTCCCAGGGATTTTATCAGTTCCTTGAAGGATACTTTTTCTTCCTGTGCAGAAATAACACTCATTTCCCGGTCTGAATATATCATCCAGTCAGTCTTTTCATTTCCCATATATATCCTCCCTTCACTTATAAAGTAATCCAATGGGGTGTTTTTGTCAAGCAAAAACGTCCCATTGGATTGTTTTTGTGAGAGTTGCACAACAAAATGCTGCTCTTTAACCGTGATCACAAAGTTATATTTGTGCAATATTTATCTTTTTTCACAATTATATAATACCACTTAACAGATATGCTATCTACCTCCATTTACCTCCACTTACTACCGGTCTTTTGTCGGCCGGAATATCTCT
>UMFS01041211.1_pt1 | contig 24617 bp, 24 predicted proteins | sample 1965071 | NCBI WGS metagenome assembly UMFS01 (sample SAMEA4836052, study PRJEB28245) | human gut metagenome | biome: gut microbiome; material: fecal sample | place: Denmark | collected 2008
TCTTCTATAGTTTCATTTTTATCAATACCATTACCTGATGAAATATTATTGTTATTGTTATTATTATTATATGATGGCTTTTCTTCTACATAGTAATTATTAGAACTACTACCATTGTTTAAAGTATTATTACTGTAAGTGGAAGTTTCTGTAGTCGTATCATCTTTTGGAACTTCTGATGGTGTGAAACTATCAAATCCACTTTTAATAGCAGAAGCTGTAATTGGACCTTTTACTTCATCTTCTTTCTTTACAATAGTTCCTTCTTTAAATTCTTTAAGGCTAATTTCTTTTCTAAAAGCATACAATGCTACTTTTTCTTTCACTTGTTCATAATTAGGATCTCCATCTATTAAAGATTTAATATAAAAATTTGTTTTTTCTATATAACTGGGTTTCACAATTATTGTCCCTAAAAAAGCAATAGTAATTATACTTCCCCCTGTAATATAGTAGTTCTTTTTATGTTTATAAAATTCTCTTATTTTTTCTATAATTTTATCTCTCTTCATTATTCATGCCCCTATAAATTATACTTATAATTTATGCCATTCTAAAATCTTATCACAATTTTAACAAATTTTTAAATACTCTTAAATAAATATTCGTAAATTCTTTTTTTATTTCGTTAATTTATATATATTTTTCTTATAAATTTTATCTTTAACATTAAATAAAATCGACTTAACACTTTCATATTAAGTCGATTAAAATAATAATCTATATTATATTTATACATTAACTTTCTTTTTTATTTTTAAAGTTAATGTATATTTATCTGATACAGCTTTCGATATTTCTTTACTGCCTGCCATACCTTCAACTCTTATCATCTTAATTTCCGGTTGACTTTCTGTACCTGGATTTAAAGTTAATAGCTTAATTCCACTACTTACTTCATTTTGTAAGTTCGAACTGTTATACACACCACTTTTTCCATTATTTGAGCCTAAATATGCAACTTGTTGTGACTCTCCTAATAACTTTAACGATATTGTACTTCTATCTAAAGCACCACTTATATCACTAGAATTATTGGCTCTATTTATAACATCTTCACCAACAATATTTATATCCCCACTTCCTACACACGAAAAACTTTGTGCATAAACTTCAACTGTTTGTGTACCTTCATTTTTTATTTGCAAACTTGGTCCTACTAAAGTTCCATTCTTATTAACAGTAAAACTAGCACTTGTTGGAACAGTAACTTTAAAATTAGCTACAGGCATGTTACCTTTATCATCCATTACATTTCCTGTAATTTTAACATCTTGAGTTTGTTCTTGATTATCTAGTCCAGTTATTTGACTTTCTCCTTCTACAGAAGCAAGATTGATATTTACTTGTCTATAACTTGCTTCATTATTTTCTTCATTTTCAGAAATACTCATTCTAACCATAGACTCTTGTTCATAATCAATTGAAGCCATAGATATTTGTTCATTTTCATTTAATAATTCATTATTAAATTTACTTACTTCAATATTTTCTACAAACAATTCTTTTTCTAAACGAAAATCACTAACAGTATTTATATCTTCTTTATAATAAGCTCTAATTTCAACTTTATACATTCCATTTTCATTTATATTTAATTGGATATTAGATTTATTATTCTTTTCAAGCTCTTCTTGTTGAATTATAATATTCTCTTCATTGTATAAATAAAGCATAGCCTTATCTATAGTTTCATCAATATCATTTAAGTTATATTCTAATGATATTTTTTCTTGCTCATTACTTATATTTTTTATAACTACATCTGTTATCTGAGCTTCTTCTTTTAATATTTCTATCTCAATACTTTTATCAATATCTACTATAGTTCCATCAGACATAGTTACACTTTTAATTTGAATTTTTTCTGTTCCACCTTTAACTGGTGCTACTAAATTCACTTCATATTTATCACTTTTCCTTAAAAAAGAACCACTAGAAACTTTATTTACTGTATAATCTTTATTATTTATATTGACAGAAGCTACTTCTAAATAACTTTTTGATGATTTAACTGCAAATGTTAAATTGAAATGTTCATTTTTTTCTAAAATATCTTTAGATATCTTTAAATCATTTACTGCTAAATTTAATATTGTAGGTTCTACTCTTACTAAAAATTCTTTTTCTAATGTATTTTCATTACTTAATGTTACATTAGCTTTTACAGTATATAATCCTGGTTTATATGTATCTACATTATTTTCTGTAATAACTATTTTATTAGTGATATTTTTACCATTAATATCTGTAGCTGCTAATTGTAAAGCATTCATTGGATTAAAAGGCTCACCTTCTGAAACCATTACATCTTTACCATTAAAAGATGATCTATCATTAATTTCTTCTTTTTGAGAATCATTACTATTATTAGTATTATCATTAGTATTAACATTTCCATCATTATTTAAAGGTTTATTATTACTAGTAATACCAGATGATGTTTCTCCACTTACAGAAGAATTATTTGCAATATTTGATGGTTTATTACTTGATTCACCAGTAACAGTTTGAGTAGGTGTATAATTATCATACCCACTACTAATATTACTAGAAGTGTTAGCATCTTCTGTTTTCTTATCTTCTTTAGCTAAAATAGATTCAATATCTATATTTCCCCTAATAACATTTTCACTACCACTTACCTGCCCATGAACTTCTTTATAATTAGGATCTTTATCTACAACTGACTGAACATAGTTTTTTATATCTCTTATATCATTTCTTAATATAATTGTAATGCCTGAAAGCATAGATATGGTAATAACCAAAGACGCTACAGAGTATACCGCCCTACTTCCTAACACTTCTCCTATTAAGACTAAAATTTCTTTTCTTTTCATAATTCCCCCCAAAATTCACATTATTTAAATTAATAACATAAATTATTGTGAAGTTATATTAAGTTCAACTATAGTTTTCCCTACTTCTGCACCAGTTTCTTTATTATAACCAGTTATAAGTGCTTCACCAATGTAGCTACCTTTTGGTAAAGCTTCTTTAAGTTCAACTTCTTCAATATATTGATTTGGTGCTATTTTAGCTGTTCTTATTAGCTCTTTTCCATCAACAGTTATAACATAATCAATATCATAAGCATTATATCTTGGATTAGCCATAACTAAAAAAGCCTTCTTTCCTTTAAATATTGGATCAGAAGAAATACTAAAAGAAATACTTGACTCATCTACTTGTCTTTGTAATAACTCTCTTATTTCGTCCTCTGTTAATCCCGGTTCAGCACCATCTTCAAGTATATATCCAGAAACACTTGCCCCTTCAACATTTTCTGTTTTATTTTTTTTATTAAAGATAACATATATCCCTGTAGCTAAAACAAAAAACACCAATATCATTACTATAATTTTAGGCTTATTATTTTTCTTAATTTCATCACTCATAATTACCTCCTAAATTTATTTTATTATGGATTAAAATCCATAATAAAATAAATTTATTATGGATTTTAATATTTTATATTAAGCTTTAACAACCTTCTTAATTTTTAATGTTAAAGTAAATGTATCTGATACCGCTTTTGGAACAGTATTCTTACCTGCACTTCCTTCCATTCTTATAGTTTGTGTTGATGGTGTTTCTTCACTTCCGCCAGCTAAAGTTGTTAACAAGATTCCATCTTGAGAAATTTGTTCAGCATTTAAACCTGGTTGACCATACACCCCAGCTCTAATACCTGTAGCCGCTCCTAAATACGCTGTTTGCCCAGAATTCCCTGTTAATTTTAATGATACCGAACTTCTATCTAAAGTAGCAGATTCTTTTGCTGTATCTGTTTTTATTGTATCTTCAGAAATAACTTGTATATTCCCATCGCCGGCTGAAAAACTTTGTGCATAAACTTCAACCTCTTGTTTTCCTTCATTTTTAACTGTCAATGTTGGACCAACAAGACTTCCTGCTTTATTCACTGTAAAACTTGCTGCAGTAGGAACTGTTACTTTAAAAGTTGAAGGTGCATCATTACCTTTTTCATCTTGAATGTTCCCATTTATTGTTACGTTAGATGTAGTTTCTTGTTTATCACTAGTTATTACATTCGCTGAGTCCGGATAAGTAACATTATCTCTCACCACCTCTGCAAATGCACTTACTGAAGTTGTAGCAACAACTGCTGCTGCCATCATTAATGATAAAAATTTCTTTTTCATAATTTAAAATCCCCCTAAATGATTTAATTTATTCATTATTTTTAATATTTTTGGGTGAGTTTTTCTTTTCCTTTGTTTTCTCTCACCTGTTGACTTAATTATATAATCTTTTTTTTTAGTTTTATTAAAACATTCGTTAAATTTTAAAAATTATTCGTAAATTATATTTTTATGTCGTTTTTTGTGTTTTTATTCTTTTATTAAAAATAATTCCCGAAAAAATATAATCATTCATGTTTGCAATTATATTCCTTCGGGAATTATCATAATATGTACTTTTATATTAATTTGAATTTTTCACTTACAGCTTCAAATTTACTTTTACTCACTGGAAGCTCTATTTTATTTTTTAATATGGCACTTTTCTTAGTTAAAGTTACTATATTATTTATATTAACTATGTAAGATCTATGACATCTTACAAATTCTTCTCTAAATTCTAATACTTTTTCCATATCACCAATTTTACTTTTAATAGTAATAATTTCATTATCATAATGAATATCCACATAATGGTCAAAGGCTGAAATGAAAATTATCTTATTTATATCAACTTTTATTTGTTCTCTTCCTTTTGAAAAAACTAAATACTTGGCATTACTTGAATTTTCTTTAATTTTTTCTGAAGAAATATCTAAACATTTAAATAAAGCTTCTTCCTTCACAGGCTTTAATAAATAATTAAGAGCACTTACATTATATCCTTCTAATGCATGTTCTACTTCTGCCGTTATAAATATAATTAGAATATCTTTATCTTGCTTTCTTATTTCTTTCGCTAATTGTACTCCTGACATTCCTCTCATATTTATATCTAATAACACTAAATCAAAATCACAATCTTCAGGCCATTTAAATAGAAACTCTTCTCCACTTTCAAATCCTTCTATGTCAATAGCTTCTTCTCTGTCATTTGCCCACTTAAGCACTTGATTCTCAAGTACTTGGTATTGTAATTTACTATCTTCACATATTGCAATTCTCATTTTTTCTCCTAACTTAATCTTTTTTAAATTGTATTTATCACTATAACAATATTAAATAACATTAAATACAGTATTTATTACAATATTCTATCACTTTTAAATTGTTTTTTCTATATTTTCTTTATTATTTTTTTAATTTTATTATATTATTCATAATAATTTACTTTCTTATTTATAATAGTTACTTTTTACTTCTTCTTTATCTATAAATGAACTCCACCTCCGTTTTCATTAAATTTCATAATATTTTTATAATTTAAGTTAAAGATAAATTTGTTTCTAATAAAGTTTATGTTATACTATTAGAAGAATTCAAGAAGTTAATTATAAAGTTAATAACTTGTTAATAATGTAAATATAATATTTAGGTGGTGAGGAAAATTAGTATTAAAACAATTATCAGTATATTATCGGCAAAATTTACACTTTTCTTAACAAAAACTATTTTAAAAGGTGGAACTACTTTTCCTGGTAGAGTTGCCCTAAAAATAGATAAAAATATTTTATCTAAAATTTCAAAAGGATATAAGGTAATTTTAGTAACAGGTACAAATGGTAAAACAACAACCACAAGCATGATTTATAACATTATAAACGAAAGCGGACATCCTGTTATTACAAATAACACTGGAGCTAACCTTTTTCCTGGTATTGTTACTACCTTTGTGGATAGCTTTAAGTTTGGTAGCAAAGTAAAAGATAACTACGCTGTTATTGAAGTTGACGAAGCTAATTTAAAATATATAACAGAATATATAACTCCTGAAGTTATCACTGTTACTAATTTATTTAGAGATCAGTTAGATAGATATGGCGAAGTATATACTACCTTAAATAAAATTTTAGAAGGAATTTATAATGTTCCTGAAACTACTCTTGTTTTAAATGGTGATGAATCTTTGCTTGGGAAATTAGATTTAAAAAATCCTGTTCATTTCTATGGATTTGACAAATCCGTTAATGATAATAAAACCATTGAAATAAATGCAGATGCCAAGTTCTGCAAATTCTGTAAAACACCATATGAGTATAATTTTGTTACATACAATCACTTAGGAGATTTTTATTGTCCAAATTGTGGTTATAAGCGTTCAGATTTAATGTATGCTGTTACAGATATCATAGATATAAATGCTGATAAATCAACTGTTAAATTTAATGATTTAGAAGTATCTATAAATCAATCTGGTACTTATAATATTTATAATGGATTGTGTGCATACTCTATTGCTAAGGAATTAGGTATAGCTGATTCAGCAATTAAGAAATCTCTTGAAAATCAATCTTCAAGTTTTGGTAGACAAGAAACCATTAATATAGAAGGTAAAGACGTGAAAATATTCTTAGTAAAAAATCCAGCAGGTTATAATCAATCTTTAGATACAATCTGCTTAAATAAAGAAAACTTTGCAGCTGCTTTCTTATTAAATGATAATTATGCTGATGGACAGGATGTTTCTTGGATATGGGATGTTGATTTTGAAAAGCTTACTGAAACAAACATAGATGAAGTTTATATTTCAGGATTAAGAGCTTATGATATGGCCGTTAGATTAAAAACAGCTGGTTTAAATCCTAATAAATTTGTCATAGAGGAACAATACGAAGCTTTAACTGAAGCAATAAAAAATGGTAGCTGTAACAAGCTATATATTCTAGCTACGTATACTGCTATGATTAACTACAGAAAATATCTACACTCTAAAGGCTATATAAAAAATCTTTGGTAATTGGGAGGACTAGCTATGGATTTAAATATTTGTCACCTTTATCCTGATTTATTAAATGTATATGGTGATGTAGGAAACATATTAATTTTAAAGCATCGTGCCGAGCTTAGAGGAATTAAAGTAAATATTCTTAATAATTCCTTAAATGATGCTTTTGATGTTGACAATTATGATATAGTACTATTTGGAGGCGGACAGGATTTTGAACAATCAATAGTATCAAATGATTTAAGTGGTGCTAAAAAAGATGCGTTAGAAAAATATATTGAAGCTGGAAAAGTACTTATTGCAATTTGTGGTGGATATCAATTGCTTGGTCAGTATTACACTGCTCCAAGTGGAGAAAAAATAAATGGTTTAGGTATCTTAGATATCTATACTGAAAGTGGAGACACGCGTTTTATCGGCAATACAGTTATATATAATGAAGATTTTAACGAGTATTATGTTGGTTTTGAAAATCACTCAGGCCGTACTGAAATAAATGGTTTAAAGCCTTTAGGAAAATGTGTCCATGGATATGGAAACAATGGAAGTGATGGATATGAAGGTTGTATTTATAAGAATACTTACTGTACTTACTTCCATGGTTCTCTTTTAGCAAAAAATCCTGAGCTTGCAGATAGATTCATTTCTACTGCTCTATCATTAAAATATGGTAAAGAAATAACTCTTGAACCTTTAGATGATAGCTTTGAAATTAAAGCTAAAGAGTACATGATTAATAGGCTTAATAATAAATAAATTACTTATATAGAACGGGGATTTTAAAAATGAGAAAAAAATTTATTAAATCAATTGCACTGTCGCTTCTTGTAGCTATTACTTTACCATTCTCAGTTAATGCAAAGGCAGCTGAACCAGATATATTAGGAGTTTCTGCTTTAGTTATGGATATGGACACTGGAGAGGTAATCTACTCTAAAAATGCAGATGATGAACGTTCTCCTGCAAGTACAACAAAACTACTTACTTCTTTAATCTTTGCTGAAAACAAAAAGAAAAGTGACTTAATAGCTTATACTAATAATTCAGCAAACCTTACTGAAACCTCTCTTAATGGTTTTATTAGTGGTGGTGTTAAAGCTGGTGATACAATTTCTGCTGATGATGTAATGAAAGCTGTTATGATTTTTTCAGCTAATGATGCTTCTGTTATGATGGCTGAATCTGTAGCTGGAAGTGTTGATGCTTTTTCTAATATGATGAATGAAAAAGCTAAAGAATTAGGTGCTACTCATTCTAACTTTATTAATCCAAATGGATTAGAAATTAATAGTACTACTCATAATCTAACTACAGCTTATGACTTAGCTCTTATTGCAACGGAAGCTTTCAAATCTGACTGGATAAAAGATGTTATGGCTGAAAAGTCAACAAGTGTATCTGTAGATGGTACTACTATCTTAATCGACACAAGAAATAAAATTTTAGGTAAAGATGGAAATGTTGGTGGTAAGACTGGTACTGAAGATCAAGCTGGTCATTGCTTCGTAGGATACTTCCAAAAAGATGGTAGAAATTTAGTTACTGTTGTTTTAGGATCCGAATATGGTGTTGATGGAACTAACGTATTTAATGATACTTTATCAATTGCCAATTACGGATATACTGCTAAGGAAAGTCTTTATAAAGAATCTGGTAGCGAAGTTGGTACTGTAACTTTAAACTATAAATTATTTAGATTCTTTGGGCCTACTAAAGAAGTAACAGCTCCAATAGTTCTTTCTAAAGATATTAACTTATATAATAATGATTTTAATAATGATCATGCTGAAATATTATATAAAGGTGAAGAAACTAATGCTTGGAAACTTACAGGAAACAAAACTGTTAATTTAACATTAAAGGTAGAACAATTTGAAGAAACTGTTGAAGGAACTATTACTCTAACAACTGGCGATTTATTAAAGGCTAACCTTCCTCTATATGGTGCTGCTTTATTATTTACAGTAATAGTTATTGTACTAGTTGTAGTTCTTATTAAACTTATAAACATGAATAAAAGAAAAAGCAGAAGAAATAGATATTATAGATAATCATTAATTGACAATTAAATTTGTAATTATGGAAAGGAATCTCACTAAGGTGGGATTTCTTTTTTTATAAATTTATCATTTATCATTGATAATTCATAATTAAGTAAAAGTGTGCTATAATCTAAAGGAAATTTACACGAGAGGATTTAATAAATGATGAATGAAAAAGTTGACTTAAAAGGAAGCGTAATTTTAAACCCTGTTCCTGTAGTAATGGTTACTTCTAAAGGTAAGGACGGTAAAGACAATGTATTTACCGTAGGCTGGGTTGGAACAGTATGTACTAAACCACCAATGCTTTCTATTTCTGTTAGACCTGAACGTCTTTCACATAAATACATATCTGAAACCATGGAGTTTACTGTTAATATGCCTACTTCTAAGCTTACAAAAGCTGTAGATTATGTTGGTGTACGTTCAGGAAAAACCGTTGATAAAATAAAAGAAATGAACTTTACCATGAAAGAAGGAACTAATGTAAGCTCACCTTATATCGATGAATGTCCTGTATCCATTGAATGTAAAGTAAAGACAGTACTTCAGCTTGGTACTCATGATTGCTTTATTGCTGAAGTGGTTGGTTCACATGTAAATAAAAATTTATTTGATGAAAAAGGTAAGATTCATCTTGAAAAAGCTGATTTAATCTCTTACTGTCATGGAGAGTACTTTAAGATGGATACTAATCCATTAGGCTCTTTTGGATATTCTGTAGCTAAAAAGAAAAAAGCTTTACAAAGCAAATCAGTTAAAGCTAAAAAAGATACACCTACAGCTAAATCAAAATCAAGTAAATCTAAAAAATCTTTTAATAAGAAAGGAAGATAATTAATGTATATACTTTCATATACCATTCCATATAAAGATTTAGATATGGCTATGGAAAAATTACAAATACATAATATATATAACGCCTTTTACGAAGCACCTTTAGAAATTACTACTGATAATTATGGTTATGGATATATAGAAAAAGATGATGAAGATATCACTTTAAAAGTTGCAATGGAGGATACTGAAGGAGAATTAAATGAATTTATAGAGCTTGTAGATTCAATCCTTGGTGTTAAACATATTGGATTAGAGGAAAATACTAATGATTATACTACCTTTGAATTCCCAGCCATTCATATTGATGATACTTGGGTTATTGCCTCTCCTGAAGAAGAATATCCAAATAAAAATAAAATAAATTTCATATCCCAAGGTGCCTTTGGAACTGGTCTCCACGAAACAACACAAGACATTCTTAGACTTATTTTGAATAAATTAGAGCTAAAGGATAAAACTGTTTTAGATATAGGTACTGGTTCTGGTATACTTTCCATTTCTGCTTCATTTACTGGAGCTAAAAAAGTTGATGCTGTAGACATTAGAGATATTACCGATGAAGTTGAACTAAATGCCTCATTAAATAACATTAATAATATAAAAGCTATTGTTGGAAATATTTTAGAAGATGAAAGTCAAATTGATGAATTCTATGACTGGATATTTATTAATATCGGTGGTGAAGAAACTAAGATGTTTATGGAATTTATCAATAATCATTTAAATAAAAATGGTAATCTTTTAGTTTCTGGCCTTGTTGAATGGAGCTTTGATGAAGTGAAAGCCAATGTTGAAAAATATGGTTTTAAATTTATAGAAAAGTATCAAACTAATGAATGGTGTACTGCAACATTTAAAAAATCTAATTAATAATTATAAAGATAGATGTGACTTAATTAAAATGCCACATCTATCTTTATATATTTTACTCTTCACCATATAAATATTTATACATTTTATAACTCACTTTTATTTTATCTACATACTTTTTAGTTTCAGCAAATGGTATATTGTATAAGGTCTCTCCATCCTTTGAATATTCGCCATCCTTTAGCCATTCATTGACATTTCCACTGCCTGCATTGTAAGCTGCCAGTGCTGTATCTACATTGCCAAACTGTTCTATGAGATTGTTTAAATACCAACAGCCCATCATTATGTTTATTTCTGGGTTGTACAGCATATGAGGAAGAAAATAGCTTATTTCTACATTAGATGATATCCACTGTCCTGTACTGTCCATAATCTGCATTAAGCCCTTAGCACCTTTACTTGATGTTGAATCTTCCTTAAACTTACTTTCAGTTTTTATTACTGATAAAACAAGTAAAGGATCTAAATTATATTCATTGCTATACTTTTCTACATATTCTTTATACTCATAGGGATAAAGATATTTCTTCATACCTTGTTGGATTCCTAAAAAAGCAAGCAAAACTAAAAGTAAAAATGCTATAATTTTTTTTAAATTCATTATCTCTACCTACTTCAAATTACTATTTAAAAAATCAATAAGCAGATCAACCTGTTCCTTAGTTTTAGGTAATATATCATTATTTTCAATGATTATATTGGCAAAATCCTTTTTTCTTTCCAATGGCATTTGAGAGTTAATTCTATTTATAGCTTCTTCTCTAATCATACCATCTCTTGCCCTTACTCTTTGAATTTGAGTATTTTGATCTACCCAAACTAAGATAACATAATCTACTTCCTTATGCAAATCATTTTCTATTAAAGTAGGTGCATCTAGAATTAATATTTTTGTTCCTTTCTTCTTATGGTTATCCATGCTTTCAAAGATTTCACGCTTTATATAAGGCATTATTATCTCTTCATATTTTTTTCTTTGCTTTGGAAATCTAAATATGTGATTACCAAATTCTTTTCTTCTAAATTCCCCTCTCCAGTCAAAGAATCCAGCACCAAACTCAACTTTAACTCTTTCTAAAATTTCAGGATATTTTTTTAAAACATCTCTTGCAATAATATCTGCATCAATAATTTCAAATCCTGCTTCTTTAAGCATAAATGATACTGTACTTTTTCCTGAACCAATTCCTCCAGTTAACCCTATTGTTATCATAAGCTACCCCTCCTATTTCGCTTCATACCAATTTTTACCTAAGTTCACATCAACATCTAGTGGAACAGATAGCTTAAATACATTTTCCATTTCTTCTATAACTAAAGTCTTTACTTTTTCTAATTCATTTGGCTTAACATTTAGTATAAGTTCATCGTGTACTTGAAGTATTATTTCACTAGCTAATCCTTCTTTTTTTAATCTTTCGTACACTTTCACCATGGCAAGCTTTATTATATCTGCTGCACTTCCTTGTATTGGAGCATTCATAGCAAGTCTTTCACCTAAAGATATCACTATCTTATTAGATGATTTTATCTCTGGAATAAATCTTCTTCTATTTAAAAGTGTCAATACATATCCATCTTCTTTAGCACTATCTATAGCACCTTGTAAGAAATCTTTAATCTTTGGATATCTATCAAAATATATAGCCATATATTCAGCTGCTTCTTTTCTGGTTATTTTTAAATCCTGAGAAAGACTAAAATCACTTATTCCATATACTATACCAAAGTTTACAGCCTTAGCTCTACTTCTCATAAGAGATGTTACTTCTTCTACTGGAACTTTAAATACTTCTGCTGCTGTCTTTGTATGAATATCACTATGATGCTTAAAGGCATCTATCATATTAGCATCATCTGACATATGGGCTAATACTCTTAGCTCTATTTGTGAGTAGTCACAAGAAAGTAATATATCATCTTTTTCCCTAGGTATAAATACCTTCCTTATTTCTCTTCCCATTTCATATTTCACTGGTATATTTTGAAGATTTGGTTCTGTGCTGGATAATCTTCCTGTAGTTGTTACTGTTTGATTAAAACTTGAATGTATTCTTCCATCAACATCAATAACATTTTTTAATCCTTCAACATAAGTTGAATTTAATTTTGTTATTTGTCTGTAATAAATTATTTTTTTAATGACAGGATGCTTATCTTTTAGCTTTTCTAATACATCTGCATTAGTGGAATAACCTGTCTTAGTTTTCTTTATAACTGGAAGGTCTAATTTTTCAAATAATATCTTTCCAAGTTGTTTTGGTGATGATATATTAAACTCTTCTTCACAAAGATCATAAATTTCTTTTTCAGTATTCTTTATTTCTTCTTTGAACTTTACTGCCAAGCTTTCAAGTATTTCTTCATTAACATTAAACCCCACTACTTCCATACTTGATAATACACCTATAAGTGGATGTTCAACATTATAATAAAGTTCTTCCATACCTTCTTCTTTTATTCTACCTTTTAAATAAACATATAGCTCACTTAAATATTTAATTGCTGATGATGTTTTTTCATCTATATTTTTTTCTAAGTATTCATTAATAAGTTCATTTAAATTATATTTATCTCTTGCTGAATCTATTAAATAAGCAGCAATAGCACTATCAAAATCAAAACCATTAACTTGTGTACCATCTTTGCTTAGTGCCTTTAGTAAATTCTTACCATCATGAACAACTTTCTTTATGTCATCATTTTCCATAAATTCTTTTAACATAAGATTAGTTTCTGATATATTTTCTTCATATAAACTAGATAAATCTATTTTTACACTTTCATCTCCATTACAAATGTACATATTCTCTACTCTTATTTTTGAATACACATTAGAGTTAGATGTTTCATAAGTAATATATATTCTTTCCTTAATAGTTTTTATGAAACATTTAAAATCATCTAATTTATCAATTACTTTAATTTCTTCATTAGCCATTACATCATCTATATTTTCAATACCTAAAACTTCTAAAAGACTACTTAAATTAAGTTCTTTAAATATCCTCGTTAGCTCCTCTTCATTATAATCTTTACTATCATTAACTAAAGTAATTCCTTCTTCATTACCATTTAAAGAAATAAGTTTTTTATTTAAAAGTACACTTTCTTTATTTTCTTCAATGACTTTTCTTATTCTACTAGAATTAATTTTTTCACTATTTTCTATTATACCTTCCAGTGAGCCATAAGTTTTTATTAAGCTTAAAGCTGTTTTTTCGCCAAAGCAATTGCTTCTCTTAAGCGCTAGTACATCAATATATTCCATTGGCTCTATGCCATATTCTTCTATAAATATTGTTTTATCATAAGTCTTTATATTATTTATCCCTGATTCCACATATATTACTTTTACATTATCATCAATTAATTGTAATAATGTCTTATTTGATGTAGCTATGTATATTTCCATTGATTTTTTTCTACCATCATTTACAAGAGATGTAATTGTCTTAGATACATCTATATCATCTTCTTCATATATAACAGCTGAAGCATTTTCTAAAATTTCTTTTATATATGGTTTTTGTTCACAAAGGACTTTTGGAATATTTTCTCCTATACTATTTAAAACTGATGCCATTAAATTAGGTTGTATTTTCTTTTTTATATGAAAAAGCATCTTAGTAAATCCATATATGGCATTGGTATATAAGCTTTCTTCATTGCTCATATTAGGTATGGCGTAAAATGCTCTTTTCATTAGACTTTCAGAATCTATAATCAATAATTTTTCCATATAATCCTCCATCTTTTTATACTATTCTTTCATTTATATAACTATCCATGTACTTGGAAAATAATACCTTAAAATATACTTAAGTCAAACTCTTCCGATAAATCCTTTAATATACGAAGACCACATACACTATTTCCTTTTGCATCTAAAGCTGGTCCATATAATCCTATACCATATCTTCTTGGAACAGTGGCAAGAACTCCTCCACCTACACCAGATTTAGCTGGAATACCCACATGTATAGCAAATTCTCCTGATGCATCATACATTCCACATGTCACCATGATTGTTTTAACTATTCTACATATATCTCTAGACATTAAAACTTCATTGCTCCAAGGAGTTACCCCATCATTAGCTATAACAGCACCAAATCTAGCTAAATCTCTTGCTGTTGCTTCAATGGAGCATTGTTTAAAGTATAAATCAAGTACTTCTTCCACGTCTCCTTCTAAGGCTCCTGTACTCTTCATATAATATGCTAAAGCTCTATTTCTATCTCCTGTAGCTTTTTCATTTAAATATATCTCTTCGTTTATACCTATATGAGGATTGTTGGTAGCTCTTCTCATGAAATTTAAAATTCTTTCTAATTTCCTTTCTTGAGTCTCTCCAAATATTAATGATGTAGTTACAATGGCCCCTGCATTGATCATTGGATTATACGGCCTATTTTCTATGGCTGCCTCTAAATTAACTATACTGTTAAATCCCATTCCTGTAGGCTCTACATTTACTTTGCTGAAAACATTAGTTCTTCCATTATCATTTAAAGCAATTATTAAGCTAACTACCTTAGAAATACTTTGTATAGTAAATTTAACATCGCTATCGCCAGCCCAAAACTCATATTTATCTTTTAAATCCACAACACATATCCCTACTGCTTCTGGATTTGCTTCCATAAGTGCAGGTATATATGAAGCTAATTTTCCTTCCTTTGCATGAACTTTATTCTTTTCTACCAAATTTTCTAATAACTTTTTCATTTGTCTTTCCTTCCCTATATCTTATTTAATTTAATTATAGTTGTTATTTAATTTTTTATCAATGATACTATCTATTTATTCTTTTTAATATTTATTAATTGGCTAAAAATTTATAACATTATATATACATATTATGGTATACTTATTTATATTTTATTTAAAATAAGCTTAGAGGTGTTTAATATGAATATTGAATTATTAAAAAAATATGCCAAACTTGCAGTGGAAATGGGTGTTAACTTACAAGAAAATGATACCCTTTGTATTAATAGTCCTATTGAAACTGCTGAGTTTGCAAGATTTATTGCTGAAGCAGCTTATGCTGTAGGCGCTAAAGATGTTATTGTAAACTATAATGATGCAAAACTTAACAAAATAAGATTATCAAATAATTCTGTAGCTACTTTATCTAACTTACCTGAATGGTTTGGTGAGACATATAACTATTATGCTAGAAACGGTGCATGCTTTATTTCTATCTCTGCCTCCGATCCTGATGCCTTTAATGGTGTACCTATTGAAAATATAGCTGCTTACTCTAAAGCAAGAAGTATAGCTTTAAAAGAATATTCTGAAGCAGCAACAGCTAATAAAGTTAGATGGTGTGTATTGTCTTACCCTACTCTTGCATGGGCTAAGAAGGTTTTCCCAGATGCAAATGATGATGAAGCTTTAAAGAAATTAGGAGAAGCTATAATTAGTGCAGTTAGAATAGATGCTGATGATCCAGTTGAAGCATGGAATAAACATAATGCTAATCTTGCCAAAAATCTTGATTTTATGAACAATCATAACTTTAAATCTTTACATTTAAAAAGTAGCAATGGTACTGATTTAACTGTAGAACTTCCTGAAAATCACTATTGGGCTGGTGGAGAAGAAGCTGATACAAAAGGCATCTTATTTAATGCCAATATGCCTACAGAAGAAGTATTTACTTTACCTAAGAAAACTGGCGTTAATGGTATAGTATTTTCTTCAAAACCACTTAGCTACAATGGTAATTTAATTAATGATTTTTCAATAACTTTTAAAGATGGAAAAGCTGTTGATTTTGATGCTAAGGAAGGAAAAGAAGTATTATCTCAACTTCTTGACACTGATGAAGGTGCAAGATATTTAGGTGAAATAGCCTTAGTTCCTTTCGATTCACCAATATCAAATTCTAACTTAATATTCTACAATACGTTATTTGATGAAAATGCAGCTTGTCACCTTGCTTTTGGTAGAGCTTATCCATGTATAAAAAATTCTGAAGATTTAAGTGAAGAACAATTAAAAGAAATTGGTGTTAACGATTCATTAATCCATGTAGACTTTATGATTGGAACAGCTGATTTAGAAGTAACAGGTTATACTAATGATGGAACAGAGGTTTCTGTATTTAAAAATGGTAATTGGGCATTTTAGAAAATGGTTTCCACTCACCAATGGTAACACTAAGTTAATGATTAAACTTTTCATATAACTGGTATAAAAACAATGAAAAAGTGGATGTCGCACTAAAATTTTTATACACAATATATTGTAGTATTTATTCTTAATGCCACATCCCCTTTTATTTCAGTAATTACAGTAATTTTTCCAATCTTTCTCTTATAGCTTTAATAAATCCTTCTGTATCAGTAACTTTTACATCCTTTAGATCTGTAAGAAGTGCCAAATCTTTAGTCATGACACCGTAATTTATGGTATCAATAGATGCTTTTTCTAAATTATGTGCAAAGGTAACAAGCTCTTTTAATTCATCCATTTCTCCTCTTTTCCTTAAAGCACCACTCCAAGCAAAAATTGTAGCTATAGAGTTAGTGGAAGTGCTTATTCCCTTTAAATAATTATAATAATGTCTTTGTACAGTACCATGAGCTGCTTCATATTCATAATACCCTTCTGGTGAAACAAGAACGGAAGTCATCATGGCTAGTGAGCCAAAAGCTGTTGCTATCATATCACTCATTACATCACCATCATAATTTTTAAGTGCCCAAATAAATCCACCTTTTGACTTTATAACTCTTGCAACTGCATCGTCAATTAAAGTGTAAAAATACTCTATTCCAAGGCTATTAAATCTTTCTTTATATTCCTTTTCATAAATTTCTGCAAATATATCTTTAAAAGTATGGTCATATTTTTTAGAAATTGTATCCTTGGCAGAAAACCATAAATCTTGCTTAGTATCTATGGCATAATTAAAACAACTTCTAGCAAATCTTTCTATGGAATCTTTCTTATTATGCATTGCCATAACAATTCCTTTTTCATGAAAATCATGGATAAGTTCTTCACTTACTTCTCCATTATTATCTTCAAATACAAGTTTTGCCTTGCCAGAGCCTGTAATTTTCATCTCTACGTCTTTATATATATCACCATAGGCATGTCTTGCAATGGTTATTGGCTGTTGCCATGTTCTAATATATGGCTTGATAGACTCTATAATTATGGGACTTCTAAATACTGTTCCGTCTAAAATAGCCCTTATTGTTCCATTGGGACTTTTCCACATCTCTTTTAAGTTATATTCTTTTACCCTATCTTTATTTGGAGTTATTGTGGCACATTTGACACCTACACCATATTTTCTAATGGCTTTAGCAGCTTCTACAGTAACTCTATCATCTGTTTCATTTCTATGTTTTAATCCTAAATCATAATATTCTGTTTTCAGTTCTATAAAAGGTTCTAATAGTTCCTCTTTAATGATGCCCCATATTACTCTAGTCATTTCGTCTCCATCCATTTCCACCAATGGATTAATCATTTTTATTTTGCTCATAAATACACCCCCTTATTTCCTTTATTATACAATTGTTTTATAATATTATCAAAATTTCCCTTAATATTTTTATTCCATCAATAGCTTTTAAATTTTCTATAAAGCAAAAAAATCAGCTTTTCAGCTGATTTTACTATTTTACATCTTTATAATCTACATCAATTATTTCTCCATCTTCTGAATCAAATGAGCTTTCTTCCTCTGATGGTTTTGTTGTATATACGCTTCCTTGTTCATGTTTTTCTTTCTTATAATCCAATGTACCTTTAATCTTTCTATATATAAAAATTATTAAAGCAGCTATTAATACATATGGTAACATAAAACTTACAAATTTAAATACTAAAACTAATATAGCTATAGTTGTTGCTAAATATAATATACTTCTTAAACTTCCATTCATTAAAATAACCTCAACTCTCCATTTTTTCTTATCTGTTGAATATATTATACTACCTTAGTCCACATTTTGCAATATAAGTTATTAATTATTTTTAAAAATGGTTTTTTATATCATTTAATATGGTGTTATTATAAATATAGTAAAATTTGTTTAAGCATAGTATTCTATAAGACTTTTTAAAAATAAAAAAGCTTCCACTGGGTATTTTCCTATAGATGTTTCTCCTGCTAATAAAAAACCATTGATTCCATTTACTATAAAACTAAATATACTTTCTACTTCTGTATATTTTGCTCTATTACCTTTAATCATGCTATCTAATAAATGAGTTGCCATAATTATTTTATCTTCATAACCTTTTTCTTTTAGCTTATTTATCGCTATATATTGATTTTTCACAGCATCTTCAATTCCACACTCTGGCATTAAATCTCCTCTTGCAATAATAACTTCATCTACACTATCACAAATTTTTTCTATACTGTTAATGCCTTTTTCCGTTTCAATTTTACCATAATATAATATCTCCTTGTTCCTTTTATTATTTTTTTCCACAAATTCTTTTAACTCTATAATGTCTTTTTCACTCTCTACATAAGATTGACAAAAACTATCCAAGTCGTGATTTAATCCCCAAATTATACTTTCTTTATCTAATATGCTTAATCCAGGGCTATCTATGGTTAATTCAGGAATATTACATCCTTTTCCACCTCTAATTATCCCTTCATTTAGTACTCTTGATTTAATTATACCTTTACTTTGGTCTAAAACTTCAAAATTCATGGTATCATCTTTCATAGATATTTTATTTATTTTATTTTTATTTATATTACTACTATTAATATTAAGTGGAATTAAACTCTTTAAAAGCCTTTCATCTTTTAATAAATAATCATACATATCTTCTCCACAAAAATATACTATATCTTCCATATGTATCTTATATGTTGAAAAAACTTTTTCACTTACTCTTACTTTACGTCCTCTTAAATCTCCAATTATTTCAACCTTGTTATTAATATTTCGTACTTCTGATACTATCTTATGAAATTCTTCATCATGAAAATGTGAAAAATTTAGTCTAATGCTTTCTAATCCTGAGGTAATTAACTGTTTTAAGACCTGACTTTTCATGGAGCTTGGCCCCATAGTAGCTATAATTTTCATCATAACCTCTTTATCGTATTATTCTATTTAATTTTATTAATTTTATTTTTTTTTATTACTTTTATGTGCACATTTTATATAATCTCAACATATTATATTAACAAATAACATAATTTTCTTATGTTATTTACGGATATTTAATTTAGGATGTGATATTTTGAAAAAGTTCACAATAAAAGTTTTAGTCACATTATCTAAATTAAATAACGCAGCAAAAATCTTATTGATATTAGCTACTGTTTGTTTAATTCAAACTATCTGTGTAATGTTATTTAATTTAGAAGGTTCCTCCCCTTCTGAAGTTACCATTCGTTCAACTATGTCATCAATTTTTGGATATTTTTTTGGACAACAGTGTAAAAATCACTTTAATATAGTTAATTATAATAGCCAAATATACTTTGCAGGGTTTATATCTTTTATAACTTTAGGGGCAATAATTTTAATGACTTGGCTTCCTATTAATCAAAATACACCAGCAACAGCCGATATAAGAAATCTTTTATTAACCACAGTAGGTTTTCTTATATGCATGGTTAAACAAGTTGATGAATAACATCTCAAAAAATCGTAAAAAGGAGCTATACTAAATGCAAGGTATAGCTCTTTTCATTAACTAAAATAAATCTGTTCTAAATATACTTAATGTTTAATAAATATAAATAGAACTTTTATTATGGAGGATACAATGAAATATATAAAATTAGTATTTACAATTTTCATTTGTTTTATTTTATGTGGTTGCTTTTTAGATGATCCTAAATATATAACTTTTGAAACTAAACCTACTACATACTATTATTCAGATGAATTATATAGCAAACTTAAGGAAAATCCTTCATTTACATTGCAAGTATTTGATTGTATTTTATATAAATATTATGATGTACCAGTGGATGATTATGATATTGTTGAATCCTTCCTTACTTCTTTGCACACAGAAAACTATTTATTAGAACTTCCTGATGAATTTAAAGAAAGCAAACAACAATATAGGCTTATTATTTCCTTCGGTAGTTCAAAATATATTATTAATGCCTATTCTCCAGATTTAGATACAATCCATCCTTACGATGGTTCATTTCAAGAAGATATTATTGACAGCACAAAGAATGTTGATGCACGTAATAATATTTATGATTTTTGCGTATATGTCATAAATAAAGCACAAAGTAATTAATTTTCAATTGATTTTATTTCTTCTAAGAGCTCAAAGGCTCTTTTATTTTTTAAAGGATGAATTGCATATGGAGCTATTTCACAAAGAGGTTCTAAAACAAATTCTCTTAAATGCATCAATGGATGAGGAAGAACTACAAACTCATCATTACTTACTAAATCATCAAATAATATTATATCTAAATCTATTGTTCTTGGCCCCCATTTAATTTCTCTTTTTCTCTCTAAGATACTTTCAACTCTTAAAAGTTCAGCCATTAATTCCTTTGGCTTTAAATATGTTTCCACTTCTATTACGGCATTTAAAAAGTCTTCTTGATCTTCTTTGCCCCATGGCTTAGTTACTAAAAGTTTTGATTCTTTTTTAACCTTTGTTCCTTCTAGCTCATTAATTTTTTCTATGGCACTTCTAATATATTGCTCCTTATTACCTATATTACTACCTAATGCTATATAAGCTTTATGGCGAGCAATTGTAGTTTCCACTGCTGCATAGTCTAAATGTCTTGATATTGGAGCCCATGGTTTCTTTAATGATATCTTTACTTCCTTTACTACTTCATAAGTGTCAAGTACATAGGCTCCTACTTTATATACTAAAGTTTCTAATAAGTCACAAACCTCTTCTTTAAATACTTTTTCTACATTATGACATAACTCTCCATAATGAACTGAAGCGCTTAAATCTCCATCTTTAGCAGCTTTGTGAAAGTCTAAAGATAATTCTAGTGATAATATAAATTTCTGACCTAAAGTTTTTTCTTCTTGAAACACTCCATGATTGGCAAAAATCTCTATGTTTTTTAAATATATTTTATCCATTTCTTCTCCTTACTTTGCTTTAAGGATTGTATCTGTCATCATACATACCCTCTTATTTTCTAAAACATCATGAACTCTAATTATTTCACAACCAGCCATTATTCCTATTACTGTTGTAGCAAGAGTTCCTTCTAATCTTTCATCTACTGGTAAGTCCAATGCCAAACCTATCATTGACTTTCTTGAAGTTGCAAGAAGTACTGGATATCCCATATCCTTAATCCATTTTAAGTTATTCATCACCATAAGATTTTCTTCATATGTCTTAGCAAAACCTATACCTGGATCTAAAATTATATTTTCTTTCTTTACCCCTGCTTCTAAAGCAATATTTATACTTTCTGTTAAATCACTGATGAATTCTTTTTCTAAATCTTCATATGGCTTAGCTATTCTATTGTGCATTAATATGCAAGGAACATTATACTTAGTTGCTATCTTTGCCATAGCCTGATCCTTTTTAAAGCCCCACACATCATTGATTATATCTGCACCAGCTTTTATGGCTGCTTCTGCTGTAGCACTATTATAAGTATCAATGGAAATAACTACATCCATTTCTTTTCTTATAGCTTCAATAACTGGAACAACTCTACTTATTTCCTCTTCAATGGAAACAATTTTTGCACCTGGTCTAGTAGATTCTCCACCAATATCAATAATATCTGCTCCTTCAGCCACCAGCTTTCTCACTTGTATTAATGCATCATCTATTTCATTGAATTTTCCTCCATCAGAAAACGAATCTGGAGTAACATTAAGTATTCCCATAATATATGTTCTTTCACCAAAGTTAAATTCAGTATTTCTAATTTTCAAAACTTTTCCCCCTAAACCTTAGTACTTTATCTCTAAATTTCTTTTTTCTAAAGTCCAATTGCACTCCTTGGCAGCTCTACATTTATAACATGCCCTTGAAAGCTTATCGCTTTTATAAATAATAGCGTTTAAATCATTACTTTCACAATTTCGATGATTTATAATTGCTTCTAAAATCATTGTTTTTTCTTCTTCTTTAAAATCTACATCCTTAAGGATTTCTTTAGCTATATTAAAACTTGCAATATGATGACCAATTCCTTTTTCATACTGCTCTACCCTACCAATATCATGTAAAAGGCCAATGGCATAAATAACTTCCTTTGAATAATGTAAATTTTTTTCCAAAACCATCATATAAGCTATTCTAGACATATCTAAAAAATGTTCTAGGTTATGTCTACAAAATTCTCTTTTTTCTTCATATGCTTCTAACTTATTTAAATACTCCTTATAAAGAATATTATTAAATATCTTATTAACTCTTTCCATAAATCTACCTACTTTTGTAATAGCATCATAACTTCTCTTCTTAATGTAGCATCTTCCTTAAAAATACCTCTATATGATGTGGTTACAGTTTTTGTACCTGGTTTTTTAACACCTCTCATAGTCATGCACATATGTTCTCCTTCAACTACTACCATTACTCCTTCTGCATCTAAGTATTTCATTATGGCATCTGCTATTTCACTGCTTAATCTTTCTTGTAACTGTGGTTTTTTTGCATATAATTCTACAGTTCTTGCCAGTTTTGAAAGTCCTGCAACTCTTCCTCTAGGTATATATGCTATATGAGCTTTACCATAAAAAGGTATTATATGATGCTCGCACATTGAGAAATATGTAATATCTTTTTCAATAACTAAATCGTTATTTTCCACTTCAAAAGTTTTTGATAGGATTTCTTCTGCATCTTTTCCTAATCCTGAAAATACTTCTTCATACATTCTAGCAATTCTTTCAGGTGTTTCTACTAGTCCTTCTCTTTCTAAATCTTCTCCAATTCCTTCAAGTATAAGCTTTGCTCCAGCTATTATCTTTTCTCTATCCATACAACGTTCCTCCTAATTTATAAATTGCTCATATTCACTTCTGATTTTTTCTACCACATTTGTGTTATATTTTTTTTCTTCAAATTGTACAACCTTCATTATCCCTAAAACTGAATTAGTTATAAAAACTTCATCTGCACTATATAAATCTTTTTTATTTAAATGTTTTTCACAAACTTCAAAATTTTCTATTACCCAATTTCTTACCACTCCTGGTAATATGCCATCACTTATCTTTGGTGTATAAATTTTTTTATCTTTGATAATAAATATATTACTAGTTGCACCTTCAGCTATATTCCCATAAATATTTAAAAATACAACTTCATTAAACCCTTCTTTATTTGCTTTATTATACTCATAAAGATTTTCATTATAGCTTAACGACTTAATATAAGTCATGTTAGAAGTAGGATTTCTTAAAACAGATGATAACTTTATCTTAAATCCATTTTTATAATCTTCTTTAGAATACTTTATTTTTCTTGTGGAGAAAACTATATTCTTTTCTGTTACCACAATTTTTAATACTATATTTTTAAGATTTTCTTCCTTTATAAAATTTTTAATAAATTTAATATCAATATGCTCTCCTAAATTCATTATATCTATGGATTTATTTAACCTATTTATATGTTCTTCTAAAAATATAGCTTCCTTTTTTATTAAAATTGTTTCAAAAACTCCCTGTGCAAAATAAAAGCCACCATCAAGCTTTACATAATCTTTATTATAGCTTATTTCTCTCATTATAACACCTTCATTAATGCTTTTGCTTTATCTAGTGTTTCTAGATATTCATCTTCTTCAATGGATTCATAAGTTATTCCTCCACCTACACCAAAATATGCCTTATTATCTTTCTTTAATATTGTTCTTATAGCTATATTAAAATCACTGTTACCTCTGAAATCAAAATATCCTATGGCTCCTGTATATATATTTCTTTTTAAGCCTTCTAACTCTTCAATTATTTCCATAGCTCTTATTTTTGGTGCTCCTGTAATAGATCCACCTGGAAAACACTCTTT
>UMFS01032155.1_pt1 | contig 23297 bp, 18 predicted proteins | sample 1965071 | NCBI WGS metagenome assembly UMFS01 (sample SAMEA4836052, study PRJEB28245) | human gut metagenome | biome: gut microbiome; material: fecal sample | place: Denmark | collected 2008
CATGTGTACCTGTATCCAGCCAAGTGAAGCCCTGACCTAGCAATTCCACATTCAGAGTACCATCTTCCAGATACATACGGTTCAAATCGGTAATTTCTAATTCACCACGGGCAGACGGTTTCAGATTCTTGGCAAACTCGACTACACGGTTATCATAGAAGTACAGACCAGTCACGCAGTAGTTGCTCTTCGGATGTTCTGGCTTTTCCTCGATAGAAATGGCCTTACCGTTCTTGTCGAACTCAACAATACCGAATCGCTCCGGATCGTCCACATAGTAGCCAAACACCATAGCCACAGAATCGTTTCCGATGAAATCAACACCAATGATAAAAGCCTGTGCCAGTCCATCCGGAGACGGCTGAACCGCATAGGTCAGATTCACACCAAACTGGTGTCCATCTCCCAGCAGATTCTCGAAACGAGGAGTATCCTGTGGTGTGGAAATAATCAAAATATCGCGGATGCCAGCGTTCATCAGAACGGACATCGGATAATAAATCATCGGTTTGTCGTAGATTGGCAAAAGCTGTTTACTTGTTACTTTTGTTAATGGGTACAGGCGTGTGCCTGAACCTCCTGCTAAAATAATACCTTTCATTCGTTTCTTCACTTCTTCTACTAAAAGTCTAATAAGTGAAAATCATTGTTGCTTGCCTATCATTTTCCAGCATACCCCATATATTACACTTCCTAAACATCCCCCCAATGTGTTATAAAAGATATCTGATAACTGAAATGTGCCCAATCTCAAAAACAATTGAAGAAATTCTATGGATACAGAAAGACAAAAAGTTATCTTTATGCCTTTCCAAATCATCCTCTGCCTTTCTCCAAATGTCCATATCAACGTAGCACTAAATGGCATCATCATAATCACATTCTCAATACATTCTGTTGTAAGCTTCTTTTTTCCATTCACTGTTTCCCAAATGCTCCAACCTCCCATAACGTTGGATAACGGGTTCATCCATAGATCTCTATTTAGGAGAGTCTTAAATAAAATGAGCGAAGTAACAAAACACAAAAGAAACAATTTACGGAACAACGCTGATTCCTTAAAAGTATCGTGCCACACAATAATTGCAGCCTTCCATCCCTTTCCAACATTAATTGGTCGATACGCATATAAGTAAAAAAACATAGAAAAAAAAGACAAAAGAAGTGAAAAGCCACATGGTCTGTATAGAGCAGTCAGTACGTTTGTTATAATATTATTGAGTATCTTAATTACTTCTGTCATCTTATTCTCATCTCTTAAAATCCAATTTTTTGTCTGCAAAAAAGCAGAAACTCCAAGTTAAAATGTGCAAAAAGCAGCTAAAGTACTATATAACAGAAAGACATTTATATATTCAGTAGTTATGCATGTTTATCCTTCCAGCTTAACGTTTCAAACCACTAATACGAATCTTCACCTTAGTTGAAAACTCACGTACTTCTCTCGGAAATGAAACATAAGACACTACTGCGATTTCAAAAATATAGATTAAAAATCCAGGAACTGCACTAAAACAAAATCCACACACCAAAAAGGCACATGTTTGAATAAAAGGATACAATTTCTCTTTGGTATTGTATTCCATCCATTTAAAATCAGGCAGACATAGAAAATACCAACAAATTGCTGATAACAGTGTCCCTACTGCAAAACTTTCCTTAACCTTATAGATTCCATAGCAGACAATGTTAAATATAAATCCTACAACAATAATCATCATTAGTTTTATGAAATAAATATTTTGTTTTTTCTGTGCTTTATACAAATTAACATATACACTTTTTATGACAATATAAAAAATCTGAGCCGCAAAAAGCAAAAACATAACTTTAGCTGAATCAATATATTTCGTCAAATATATCTCTAAAATAAACCTTGCAGGAAAAGCACACGAAACAATTGCAGCTGCAAAAACCATTACATAATTTCTTGTTTTTCGTATCTGTGATTTATCAGTGGCCTTACAGAAATAATTATATAATGTTGTAGTCACTGGCGTAACTGCAACATTCATAAAGTTCTCCATACTAACAGCAAACGAATACTGTGCAAATGCCAACGTAGTCATCAAAGCCTTAACAAACCATCGATCCATACTCGTAAGCACAACAGATGACAAATTTCCGACTGTCAGCAAAATACCACCTTTAATATTATTTAATAACTCATTTAAAGAGAAAGAAGTTCCTCTATGCTCGCCTGCAACAAGTTTTTTGCAATTCAATTCCAAGGCAATCCACACGATAAAATACACAATGACGTTACTAAATAGAAAACATTGTGCATTATCTGTTTTAATTAAGTATACCCACATCATGTTTGCAAAAAAGATCAAAATCGTATTTGCATTCATGATTTTCCCGTAAAGAGAGAATTCCCCCGTTGCTTGGTATAGCTGTTTAAAATAGTTTGCCAGATTCAACGGTAGAATCGATAATGCAAAAAACACCAAAACTTCTTGCTTTAAAACAACTGCGACAAAAGCACAAATAATCGTAACAGCAATTTCAAAAAACCTCAGTGTAGAAAGATTTGTTCTTAAATCTTCTCCTCGGATATCTTGAACATTTTTCCCTCCGTATTTCAAGTACATTCCATCGACAAAGCCAAAGTGGAACAGACCGGCATAACTTACATAAAGCTGAAATGTCTTTATCGTTGCGTAGCTTTCCACGCTTAATTCCTTTGGAAGGACAAAATTTGTTATAAGGTTAAATCCCAAATTGATAAAATTTGCTATAAGGACGTACATCAGTCCTTTTTTCAGTGATGTTGACATTGTAGACTTTCTCTTCCTTTATTTTTTGAAGATTCAATGCTCTCAATCTTCAATTCCACTTTATATCGTATTAAACACGATTCGAAGTTTTACTTTTTCAAATGTTCTCTTGGTTGTTTTCTTTTTATTATACGGGAGCATCAAAATCTTCAATTTATATTTCAAATTATCTTTGTATTCTGCAAAAAATATAAAATCTTCTTTTGTTTTTTCTGGCATCATCTCGGAATACCCTTTTAGTATTTCCTTCGCCATATCACTTCTAAGGACATTTTTATTTTTAATGATCCCCCTCAGTGTATCTTTCAGAGAATGCCTTTGTGCTCCCAAAACATTTGCATCATGCTGTCTATACATGATATAGGCATTCTGATCTGAATAAAAAAAGCCATTCACAGCAAGACACACAAAGCTGATCCAGCTATCATGCATACTAATTACTGAAGGTTTGTATTGTTTCAGCTTTTCCATCAGTGCTTTATTAAACACAAATGTACATCCTGGTGTTCCATATGTCAGAATATCATACAATGGATTTTTAAATGTATTATCTGTAAACGATTTTCGGATAAATGTTAAGTCTTTGTCCACCACTTCAACTGCACTACTGTATAAAGCAGGCTTGTCTATATTTTCAATACATTTTACAGCAGAAATGATTTTTTCTTCTTTCCAGACATCATCCTGATCACACAGCGCATAATAATCGTAATTTATATCCGCTTTCCAAATCAAGTCCAGAAAACTTTTCGCGGGTTTTAAATTATTCCCTCCATAAACTTTAACCCTATCATACTTTTTCAATATTTCAACCGTTTTATCTGTAGAACCATCGTCACGCGCAAGAATATCAACATATATGTCCTTCTGCGCTAGTACGCTTTCCAATAGTTCTGGTAAATATTTTTCGCCATTATATGTAGATAATAATATTAAGCATCGACACATACTACACCTCTCAAATTATTCGCTTGCAATTGCTTGTGCTTTCGCATTATATGTTATATATAAAGCAATAATTACCCAAAGCAACTGCGATACATCAGCAACAGACAGCATTACCGCCACATAGGACACAAAACAGAGAAAAAAGCTGTTATTCATGTTTCTTGAATTTTTGAATGTTGCTTTTTTCCAAGAAGATTTAAGAAGCGAGTAGAATAAGCTAAAACATGCAATTCCACCTAACAAACCTTCCTCTACAAAATATCCAACATACCCGTTGTCAATGGTATCTCTTACCTGCCATACTCCATTTATACGATAACTTAATTTCCCCCTTGTATGGCAACTTGCTCCCAGTCCAAATACTGCATTATGTATCAGCATCCAAGAAATACCCGATAACTGTATCATTCTTGACGAAAGCCCCGTTGAAGAATTTCCGCCAAAATTTTCAATTGTTTCTCCACTATCTCCAAACGCAATGATTATTGATTTAATTATGTTTGTAAATTGTTGTGAAACAGTCGGCACCGCAAAAGAAACGAACACTGCCAAACAAGCAATTACACAACCTGCACAAAAAATTTTATTTCTTGTTTTTTTATCTGTAATAAGTATAAACACCAAAAGCAACGCAAGCAGTACAACAATTGTTCCTCTTGACTCTGTTAAGAATGCTGCGACAATATTTAGACCAAGAATACATCCATTCCACCTTCTTCTTTCATTTTGCCACATATACAATGCTAAGGGGATAATAAGCGCACAATACATTGCATAGTATACCGGATGCCCAAATGTAGCTTCTGCACGAATGATGCCCATTCTTACCGTAGACTCCATTAAAACATTCCGAGATACCGTATTCAAAGAATAAAACAAATTTGAGCCAATCAGAACATTGATAATGCTGATAACTGCTATTATTCCACTTGCATCTACGATTGTTTTCACGCACAGATACACATCTTCTTGATCCTGTATAATTTGACAAATCAAGACAATCAGTATCAGTTGCTCAACAATGACTGTAAACTCCGTATTGATTGCATCAGATAAGCTTGAAACATAATACCCGTTTGCCAAAATTCTTGCTGCAAAATAAATAATCAACGGCCAATATAGGCCAGTTGCTTTCAAGGGTTTCCTAATTAGTATTATTTTTTTGTTTCGGAAACATACACATAGAAGAAGTATCAGCAACAAAATTCTGCTGGCTTTCAGAAGAGGCATACCTCCACCTAGTTCAATTGAAAAATAGTCCGGCAATATCGGGTAAAATGCCATAAAAAATATAATGAATTTTTTATTTCCTCTCGATGCCGCCCAAATTGCCGCTAATATAAAAACAATCAAAAATATCATAGTTATATTACTCCATATCGCATTCTTTCCATCCTGTATTCTATACTTTTTATCGTTTTATTCTACCCATCACTTTTTTTATTGTTCTTTTTAGTCCTTTTGATACCATCCCAGAAATCGTATACTTTACAATATCTTTCTTACAGGTTTTGTGGAAATACTGATCCACGGCCTCATAACCTTTTTCCTTGTACAGTTTCAAGATTTCCTCACGCTTAGGACTATATTTACTCGGAGAATACAACTGATCATTATGTTTTGCAACTTTTTCAAAATCCGAAGTCATCAGCACAAACTGATCTTCACACTGTTCCAGAACATTATTGCCTTTATCCGTATTGACCAATAGGCAAGAGATTCCTTTTCCATTGGATAGTCCCTGCTTTATATCATAGGAAGGATATTCCTCATGGAACCCCCAGAAATCGCCTACTGTCAAATCACCTACACGCTCTTCTGATGCAAATGGGCAGGAATAACAATTCTCACGATATGTATAGGACTTAGAGAAAAAATGAATGTATGCAGTGCATCCGCCCATCAACACTTTTTCCTTAAATCCATATCCTTCACCCACATAGACGCTCCGCGTGATCATTCCCTGTCCTTTGGTCTTATCTCTGAAATAGAACTCAGTAATTTTACCACCAAGTTTTTTTCCATGAAATTCTATAAAATCTTGAAACAATCTCTTACTAGGAACACCATGACAAATGATATCTATTGTAATCAGGTTGTTATATTCTTTTTTCAAGTATTTTTTTAACCCAGCAATCTGACAGGGTGTTCCAGAGAATAAAACAACTTTTCCCTGTATCAAATCCCGCTTTGCCTGCGAATAAGTATCTCCAATTTCACTCTGAACATACTTTGAACCCTGTAATAAGATCAGCTTATCCAGTGAATCAACGCGAATATGTTTCGGTTCCAGTATTCCATTTTCCATAGGGAGTGCTGCACCGTATACTATACCCTCGTTCTTCAAAACAGCTTCTGCAATCACTGCAAAAGCACCACCAGATGCGGACTTCCGTAATAAAACACTATTTTTAGAGGCAGCTGCATAAACCTTTTTAGGTTCTTCCGTTTGGGGTTTGTTTTGATATCCACAAACCGTCATACATGCTCCACATTGAACACACAAATTCTGCTGAATTACCGGATAGATAAATCCGTATTCATCCGCCTGCATTTTAATTGCCGATTTCGGGCAAATATTCATACAAGCTCCACATCCACAACATTCTTTTTTATCCTTGTATAGAATAATCTCGCTCATCTTTTTTCTCCCACCAGAAATTCATCCGCCTCCTGAACCTTTCTAGCGATGTATTCCTGTGTCTGCATGTAGTTCATCGGCTCATTCAGCATGTTGATCAGTTCTTTTTCTCTTCCAATTTCAAGAAGTCTTGATGGAATTTTCATATCTTCCAACAGGGAATGTATTTTATTGATTCGATTTTTTTCAGTCGGATAACATACAACCGGCTTTTCATACTTGATAGAAAATACCGTCCCATGAAATGTTCCGGTAATTATTTTTTCCGCATTTCGGAACAAATCAACCCATTCGTAAGGACTCAGATTAATAAATCCTTCATCATAATATGTTTTATAATCACCCGCGCCGATGATCTTCAAGCTGTTATTCTGTGCATACTGTTTCAATTCCTCCACCATAGAAGGTGTCAGTTTACAATCATAAATCAATATATATTTGTATGGTTTCGGCTGAATATTATCTTTCTTAATATCAGCATCAAAGTTATAGAGGAATGTCGGATCAAGCATCTTTTCTGCGTTTCTTCCAGAAACTCTTTCAATAAACTTTACAGTTTCTGTATCACGTCCTGAAATGCGGTCAATATTCTTCAATCCAGAGGCAACCTCTGCCGGAACTTCTGTATCCTCCGTTACAGCCCCCACACTTGGTGCATAAGCAATTGTCTGTTGTTTTTCAAGACCTGTTCCGAATTTTAATGGATGATATCCAGAACCACACAAATTCCAGATCTCATCACTTCCCAACACGATTAGATCTAGTTTTAACATTGCAATTTCTTCTGCACTTTTTACAGAGTGTGTACGAGGAATGGTATGTTCGTATTTTGTGAACGTCTGCAATTGCTGAATTTTTTTTATATATGTAGCAGGTGTGTCAATTCCAAATCTGAAATGAAGAATATGAATGATGTTCTTCCGCCAATGCCTTGGATTTACATAGTTTACAACTACGATTTTCGCTTTCGGGTACAGTCTCCGAAGTGTTTCATACATCGCCTTCATCTGAAGGAATGCACCATAATTTTTTACGTAATGATGTGTTAAAATTCCTATTCTCATTTTTTTGCCATTCCTATCGCATCTTTTAAATACTGCTTGCTGCTCTGCAGATTCTGTTCTATGACATCATACACTTTTTCATAGTTGATTTCCGACTTCATACTTTCTAAATCGAAGCAAAAATTCTCTTTGATAGGGCGGTTTGTAATCTGAAGTTCACTCAGCAAGGCTGTTACTTTTTTGATTCGGCTTTCATTTGTCAGATATACCTTAAACTGCCTGCGATTCAGAATAGAGAATACTGCACCGTGAAAAGTTCCAGTAAACACAAACTCCGCATTTCGGAACATTTCCACCCACTCAAATGGTGTCAGGTTTACAGTAACTTCTGAATATCGTTTGTCGCATTCACCAGCGCCATAAACCGCCAAACCATGCTCTTTTGCATAATAAAAAATTTGATTTAAAATATTTTCCGGTAGATTTTCGCAGTAGTAAAACAGAATATATGGCTTTCTTTTTGCTTTTAATTCTGCCCGTGGAAATTCGGCCAAAAAAGTAGGATCTAAAACTCGTTTCGGTGCGTTCCCTGTTACCTGTTCTACCAGCTGCTCTGTCAGGTCATCTCGCGCAGAAATCCGCTTAAACTTTCTGATACCATCAATAACATACTGCGGAATTGCTTCATCCGTTGCCGTCTTTCCTACACTCGGCGCATATGCAATCAAATTTTTACACGTTAATCCTACACCAAATTTAAGTTCAGCATTTCCCTTTGTATCTCTGTAGTTCCACACTTCATCACTGCCAACAACAATGCAGTCAAATGCTAATTCATTGATCTGTCGAGCATTAAAACATCTTTTGGAAAGTACCATTTCTTGATTTCTTGCTTTCGCAAAAGTGTTCGGAAGATGAATCTTAGCAAACCATTCTTTCAGCGTTTCTCTATTTTTATAAAATCGAAACCACCCCCCGGCATTGATGATATAATGTTTTATGTTTACATAATCTATAATCTGTACTTCATCTTCAGGAAATAGTTCTGAAATTGCTTCTCTTAGTGCCCACGCTTGTAAAAAAGCACCATAATTGTTGATATATTGATGTGTTAATATTCCGATTTTCATTTCACTTCTCCAGCAAGTTGTAAATATCTCTCCTGTAGTTTCTTCGCTTCAAAGGCAATATTATAGTGGTGTTCTGTAATCAACTTCGTGTTATCATTACGCTCATTCTGCTGCAACGCATCACTCAGTGTTTTTGCCCATACAGAAACAGATTCTGTAAGCGGGACAAATTTTGCGTGCTGTGACAATCCAATTTCTCTTGTAATGGCTGACGAAAAGACACACGGAAGGTCCGCTGCCTGAGCCTCTACGCCCACAACCGGAAGGCCTTCCCAGATTGACGGCAAAACAAAGCAGTCAAATGCTTGATACCACTCATTGGCGTTTCCAACATTTCCAACGAAGGTTACATGCTCACTGATACCAAGGTCTGCCGCCTTTCTTTTAATTTCATCCATCAGTTCACCATCGCCTAATAGAACAAGATGTGCCTGAGAATCAATTTTTAAGACCTCTGCAAAAATATCCACTAAGAATGTATGGTTTTTTTGCGCCATAAAGCGTCCAACATGCCCCACAACGTGTTTGTTTTCCAGATCGTTTTCCTTGCGAATCTTATTACGAATTTCTGGGTTATAGATAAAGCGCTCGACGTCTATTGCATTTGGAATCAGCACATAGTCATTTTCATCTACCACTTTTTGTCCAAAATAGCATTTTGCAGCCTCGACACCACAAGAAAAATGATGCGTCATATTTGTGGGAAGGCAAGCCTTACAAACAAGCTTGATTGGAAGCTTCCAGTCTTTCGTTATGCTTGCTCCATGTGCATGAAAAATGCGCACAGGAATTTTGCTCACTTTGGCAGCATGAAGTGCATACACGCCAAGTGCCCCATTGTGCGCCTCAACGATTTTATATTCTGGATGTTCTTGAAACAGTTCTCGCATGTATTTCAAGTACACAGGATACTTGGCCGGATTCAATCCCGGTGTATGATAAATTCTACCGCCCATAGATTTTATTTCATCGTCATACGCTCCCGTTTTTTTCTTATTGCATAAAAAATCGAATTGAACTTTTGACTTATCCATATATCGATAATAGTTCATCAGCATCGTCTCAATACCAGCACGATCCATATTGCTGACAGAATGAAGAATTCTTATCATTGCCTTTTCTCCTTATAAATTTCTTTTCACAATACGAGTTACGTACTGTCTTTCTGCTGATAAATATTTTCTCAGCAATTCAAGTGTCAACCGTTATATTCTATGTTTTATTTCACTACCTCTGTTCAGATGAAACACTTCCAATGTATTGTTCATAAACCAGAGTGCTCCATACAAACGCAGGTAGTGATACTGAAAGTCCTTACGATAAAATCATCTGCTGTTGCTGAACCTAGGTAGCGAGATAAAAACCGCTTTCGCAGCTTCACCTATCTCTCAAAAAATGCCGTAACTACGCTATTTTTCAAGCTTTTCCACTATGTACATCTCACTACCTTCGTTCGGTTAGAGGAGATTATTTATTATCAATACTCTCATCTATTGTTATCTCCTGTACAGATTCATCGTTTCCTTTACAACTTCATCCCAGTTATATTTCTCGCAGATAAAGTCAGCTGCTTGATTCTTCATTTTCATAACCATTTCAAGATGGTCACATGCCTCTTGCAGTTTTTCTCGCAAGTCCTCTACATCTGACTTTTTGAAAATCAATGCCCTATCTTCCACAACCTCTGTACACTCTGGGATATTCGAAACTAGACAACAATTCCCATAGCTCATAGCTTCTAAAAGACTCAGTGGCATTCCTTCCAAATCTGAAGGTAACGTATATACATAAGCATTACTATATAGTTCCTTCAATATCTGCCCCTGAACAAATCCTGTAAAAATAATCCTGTCATCATCTTTTGCTGAATCTTTTAATTCATTCATAAATGAATCTGTATCACTTGAACCACCTGCTATTACGAGCTTCTTATCAGTCTTAACATTCTTAAATGCCTCAACCAAATATCTAATCCCCTTTTCCGGAACTAATCGTCCTAAAAACAATATGTAAGAATCTTTTTCCAAACCATATTTTTCTGTAATTAATTCAGCTTCTTGGATTTTTGGTCTATTCACTCCATTCGGAATGAACACTGTTTTTCTTCCATACTCTTTCTCAAAATAATCTTGAACACCTTTACTCAGCACAATAATTTCATCCGCATACTTCACAGCATTCTTTTCACCCTGATGAATAAATTTTGAACCAAATCCACTTTTCCATTTTTCACGTTGCCAATCCAATCCATGAATTGTTACAATCACTTTTTTTCCAAACAGTTTTGGCAACCACGCGAAAAATGCCGGTCCCTCTGCATGAATATGAACAATGTCATACCGACCAAAAGCACAACATAATGCTGCAAAAAATGATGATGAAACAGCTGCAAGACCTTTTTTCTCTATTGTTGGGACTGTTTTAAGCCTAATTCCTTTATATTCTTTAAGTCGTTTTGAATCATATTCAGAACCACTCACATGATGACCACCTCTGTCGTAGCATGTCACATTATGCCCTTGTGCAACCATCCTTGAGCAAAGTTCTTCAACCACTATTTCAACTCCGCCTTCTCTTGATGGAATTCTTTTTTGACCAAACATAGCAATATTAAGTTTTTCTTTATGCTTACTCTTTCGTCTGTTCACGTCTTTAAACTGCTCCATCACTCTTTAATACGCCTGTAATTGTCTTAAAAATAATCCTCAAATCATTCTTAACACTCCACTCCCTAATATACTGGGTATCCAGCTTCACCACTTCCTCAAAGTCCGTGATATTGCTCCTGCCACTCACCTGCCATAGCCCGGTCAGTCCGGGTCTAAAAGACATTCTGGCTCTATGGTGTGGTTCATACTTCTCCCACTCATCGAGTGTCGGTGGTCTTGTGCCTACCAGGCTCATATCTCCCACTAGTATATTAAAGAATTGTGGGAATTCATCCAGGCTTGTTTTCCTGATGAACTGTCCAATTCCGGTTTTCTTTTTTCCGTTTGGCAGCACCTTATTGCCTATGATTCTAGGATCGAAGTCCATCTTGAACATCATTCCGTCGCCCACTTTATTCTGTGCCGCAAGCTCCTTCTTTCGCTCCTCGGCATCCATATACATGCTGCGGAATTTATACATCTTGAACTTTCTGCCGTTTCTGCCGATTCTCTCCTGCGAGAAGAATATCGGTCCCGGCGATGCTATGTATATCATAGGCCCCACAAATATCATGATGATAAGTGTGAACAGGCAGCCCACCAGTCCTCCGACTATATCCATGCCCCTCTTTACCAGAAGTGCGCTGGGATTTGCATAGTTCTCGCTTGATGTAACTACTGTGTAGTCGCCTATCTTTTCTATCTGCTTGTAGCCACCCTGGGCTGTACCGTTTTTTACTATTCCTGTATGTACTGCAATTCCCATCTCTAGGAATATATCTGCCATTTTTTCAGGATATTCATCCTCACTGCAAGGCGGAATGAGCACCTCATCCACCCATTCATCGCACGCATAGTCTACTATACCATCGTGGTTTGCAACTATCGGTATGCCGCATATAGTCTTACCCTTCATATCTGTATCCAATGAAGCCGCTACTATCTTTGTATAGCCTATACAGCTTTTCTCCACTGTGCGCAGTGTATCACGAAGTATTGCATCAGGTGCTATGACAAACAGTGATTTCATAGATGCTGCAAAGTCCTTTTTCTTAAGGAAGCTCTTGAGCGCCAGTCTTGCTACATATGTTATTGTCACATAGATTGGAAACATGATATAAAATGATAATCGCGAGTATATATCAGCCATCTGTGTGGTGAACAGAAACAGTGCTGTCGTCAGAAATACAAGCACTGCATGCTTACAGGTCGATATAAATTCATCCAGATATCCGCGTTTTAGGACATTCTTGAATGAGTCTTCCATTATCTCCACACAGAAATCTATCAGAAGGAATGCTACACCCAGTATACGGTAGTCCTTGTCCACATATGGGTTATTAAAGCCGAAGCGTATCACATATGAAATAAAAAATGCTATAACAATGCATGCGATATCTATAAACATAAAGTCTATATGCTTTGTCCATCCTCTGCCTTTCTTTCTGTACATTCTTTCTAAATTCTCCTTATGGTATCTTTTATTTCCCTACACCCACTCCGAGGGAGGTACCTTTGTACCCCCCCCCCGAATATTTTTAGTCTGTTTTGTTTTTTGTATATTTATTCGGATTAGCGTATCTTTTATTGTATCTAATTGGGTTTTCCAATGACTTATTTTTACCCTTTTTTTATTCATTGTCAATGAATATTATGGGTTTTTTATAATTTTTGACATATTCTCTAATCTGTATAGTATTATCAGCCCAATAATTATACATTATTTATATGTCATTCTGCTTATTTTTCCTCAAACAGCCTCTGCTTCCTCTCTATCATCTCATCAATCCTTGCGATATACTGCCCTACATCCTTGACATTCTCGCATCTGTCGATGCGGTGTGTGCCATCCGGATTTGGCACCGGCCAGACACGCTTGGTGCTTGCTCCGGCTCCACAGGCTACGATAATCTGTTTTTCCTCCATTATCAATATGTTGTATACGCCGGCCTTGCCCTTTGCTGCATAGCCCACGTTCTCCATGTTGCCAGCCATGCCCTTCTGTCTGTAGAGGTAGTATGGCTCAAGCCCCATCTGCTTACAGTAGGCTGCGCAGAGATCCATATGCTCCTGAGTGTTGACCATCTGCATATCTCTGTAGCGGTCCTTGAAGATGGTGAGTCTTGCAGCTCTCTTTACTGCGAGTGAGTGGATAGTGACGTTGTCAGGTGCCAGCTCCTTCACCAGCTCCATTGTGTGCCTTACATCATCGAGTGTCTCCTCGGGAAGTCCCATGATGAGATCCATGTTTATGTTGTCAAAGCCCAGCTCACGCGCGAGCTTAAAGCTATTTATCGTATCATCTACCGTGTGGTGTCTTCCTATTATATCAAGTGTCTGCTGCTTCATGGTCTGCGGATTTACTGATATACGGCTGATGCCGTTTTTCTTTAGTGCCAGAAGCTTTTCTCTCGTGATGGAGTCCGGTCTGCCTGCCTCCACGGTAAATTCCAGACAGTCCTTTAAATCAAAGCTGCATTTAATTTTTCTGATAAGCCTGTCAAGCTGGGCAGGGCTTAGTGTGGTCGGTGTGCCGCCTCCTATGTAGATGGAGTTTAGCTTTTTGTGGTAGAACTTCTGTGCTGTGTAGTCTATCTCCTTCTCGAGTGCGTCGAGGTAATCGTCTACGCGGTTTTTCCACACACCCAGTGGGTATGAGGTAAACGAGCAGTATGCACAGGTGCTCGGGCAGAAGGGTATGCCTATATACAGGCTGTAGCCGTTGTCATAGTCCACCTTATCGAGCAGTGCCTTCTCGCGCTTTGCTATGCCTATTGAGAGGTCGATTTTCTCATCGCTTGCGAGGTAGGTTTCCTTAAGATAGTCGTAGGTTTCCTTATCGCTCATGCCGTCCTCTATGCATTTCATGGCTATCTTGGTCGGTCTGATGCCTGAGAGTGTGCCCCACGGAAGGCTCTTTCCTGTGCCCTTTTCTATCATAGAATATAGGGCAAGCTTGAGGCGGTTTTTAGTTTCCTTGCGGTCTGCACTGTCTACGGATATTTTTGTGCAGATACTTTCTCCGGCTCTATTCAGCGTCCACTCCACTGCAATTTCATCGCCCACATAGTCTATCTTAAATACCTGTGAGGCATCCGCAAATTCCTTTACGCCATCATCTGTCATCTCGTGGTGTGTGCAGGCTAAGTTTTTCCCCTCCACCTCATCAGGTGGGCAGCTATAGTACATCTGCACGTCCTCCTGTGGGAAAAACTCCTTGAGCAGTGAGTGCACATCATATTCAAAATCCGGTTTATTAAATACTACTACTATCATAAGTAAGGGTTATACATCCTCTCGTTTTCTATGGTTGTTGTGTCGTTGTGGCCTGGGTACACCTCTGTATGCTCAGGCAGTGTCATGATTTTTTCCTTCACTGTGCGCACGAGGTCTGACATGCTGCCGCCCTTGAAATCCGTACGTCCGATTGAGCCGCAAAACAGCGAGTCTCCTGTAAAGATCACGTCCTCATACGGGAAATAATAGCAGCAGCCTCCCGGTGTATGCCCCGGTGTGTGAAGCACTACTATATGAAAGCCCGCAATGTCAATTTCCTGCTTATCCTTCAAAAATACATCTGCATAAAATGTTTTTGACTGACCCATCATATAGCTGACATTGAGCTGCGGGTCATCGAGTGTGGCTTTGTCTGCCTCATGGATATATATTTTGATGCCGTAGCGGTCTGCGAGCGGCTTTGCATCCGTGGCATGGTCAAAGTGTCCGTGTGTAAGCAGTATTGCTACTGGCTTTGCGCCTGACTCATCCACTTTTTTGGCGAGCTGATCTGCACACGCGCCAGGGTCTATTATTATCATTTCCTTTGTCTTTATATTGGTGACAAAGTAGCAGTTGGTCTGCACCGGTCCCACTACGAAGTGGTCTATCTTCATATTTACCATATGAGTGTACTCCTTGTCTGTTATATGTTATGCTTCACGCAAGAACCACCGGGATTTAGCCGGTGGTCCTCTCTACGTCTATTACACTTTCTATCTGTCTGAGCTTCTCCACTAGGACCTTTATCTGGTCCCTGCCTTTGATATTGAAAAATACCTCGATTGTAGCGATGCCCTGCTTGCTGGTCTTGGACTGGATACCACTGATATTGATTTCCTTCTCGGTAAATATCTTTGTGATATCTACGAGCAGTCCCGGCCTGTCATGACAGAATATCTTTAGGTCTGCCTGATACTCGGCACCGTTGTCCATGAGGGCTGTATCCTGCCACTCTGCTTCTATGAGCCTGTCCTTTTCCATCTTGGACAGATTGATGATATTCACGCAGTCTGTCCTGTGGATTGAGATGCCTCGGCCTCTTGTGACAAAGCCCACGATTTCATCTCCCGGAACAGGATTGCAGCACTTCGAGAAGTGCACAGCCACGTCATAGAGTCCGTGTACCACAATACCGCTCTTTGACTTGTGCTCGGGCTGTGTGCCTGCTGCCGCCTGCTGCTTTTCTGCAATGCTGCCAAGCACCTCTGCATCTGTCACAGGCACCACATGATCCTTCTTGTACTCGTCGTACATCCTGTTGACTATCTGGCTCTCCTTGAGTCCGCCGTGGCCGACGGTTGCAAGGCATGAGTTCCAGTCGTGGAAGCCATATTTGCGGCGTATTTTTTCCTGATACTCAGGCTTGTTTATCTCAGCAAAGTTGATACCTTTTGCCTTGGCATAGGCTGCTATCAGATCCTTGCCGTGCTGTATATTCTCCTCCTTGAGCTCACTTCTGAACCACTGGTTGATCTTGTTCTTGGCCTGTGTGCTCTTTACGACCTTGAGCCAGTCACGGCTTGGTCCCTTGGAGTTCTGTGAGGTGATTATCTCTATCTGGTCACCGTTTTTGATGACATAGTCTATCGGCACCAGCTTGCCGTTTACCTTGGCACCGACCATCTTGTTGCCGACCGCAGAGTGTATGCTGTAGGCAAAGTCTATAGGTGTGGAGCCCTTTGGCAGGTTCTTTACATCGCCGGACGGTGTGAATGCAAATACATTGTCGGAGAATAAATTTAAATCACTCTTTAATAAAGTCATAAACTCCTTATTATCCGACATGTCCTGCTGCCACTCGAGTATCTGGCGCAGCCAGCTGAGCTTCTCCTCCTCTGTGACAGTGGTGGTAGTGGCATTGCCGTTGTTTGCTTCCTTGTACTTCCAGTGCGCTGCGATACCGTACTCAGCTGTACGATGCATCTCATAGGTACGTATCTGTATCTCAAACGGCTGTCCGCTCGGGCCTATGAGTGTCGTGTGAAGCGACTGGTACATGTTCTGCTTCGGCATGGCAATATAGTCCTTGAAACGGCCCGGTATAGGCTTATACTTCTCATGTATGATACCAAGCACTGCGTAGCAGTCCGGTATCGTATCCACCAGAATCCTGATGGCAAAAAGGTCATATATCTGGTCTATCGTCTTGTCCTGATTGACCATCTTCTTATATATACTGAAGAAATGCTTTGCCCTGCCGTATATCTCTGCCTTGATGCCGGCATCCGAAACATACTTCTTGACATCGTTTACCAGGCCCTGGATGTAGGTGTCGCGCTCTGTCTTTCTGAGTGCTACCTTCTCTACCAGATCGTAGTAGGCATCCGGATAGAGGTACTTCATACAAAGATCCTCGAGCTCTATCTTTATCTTGCTGATACCTAGCCGCTGTGCGATAGGACAGTAGATATCCTGTGTCTCTCTGGCGATACGCTGCTGCGCCTCCTTGGACTGGTACTTGAGTGTACGCATATTGTGCAGTCTGTCTGCCAGCTTTATGAGGATGACCCTGATATCCTTTGCCATGGCGAGAAACATCTTACGCAGATTCTCAGCCTGCATCTCAAGCCTGTCCGCATTCTTGTCCTTCGGATCCTTGGTGCTGTCTGTCAGATGCAGGTGCTTTAACTTCGTGACGCCATCCACCAGATGTGCGACATCGTCTCCAAACTCCGCACGCATCTCATCCATGGTCATGATGGTGTCCTCCAGCACATCATGGAGCAGTCCTGCTGCAATGGTTTCCTTATCCAGCTCGAGCTCGGCGAGTACTATGGCAACACACAGCGGATGTATGATATAAGGCTCTCCTGACTTACGCGCCTGCCCCTTATGGGCATCATAAGCTACCCTGTAGGCTTTGTCCACAAGGCTCGTGTCATCCGACGGATGATACTTTTTGATTTCCTTTTTCAGCTCATCATAAAGCTCCTCGGGGCTCGTAAAATCCTTCGTTCCCCTTATACCGCTGGTATCTGAGCGAAATTTGTCCGCTATTTTTTCTAATTCTTCTGTTGAGTAATCTGCCAATAGTCTCACCTCGATTGTAGTGTATCTTTAGTAGCCATTATATTTTATTTCTTTAAAAATTGCAATCTTATGTTGTTAGCCGATAACCATCTTTACTCCGCCATACATGCCTGCTGAGTTGCCGAGTGTGGCAAGCTTGATCTCTGTCTCGCGGCTTGCATGGAAAGCATACTCTTTATAGTACTTTGCTGCTGTATCGATGATGATGCTGCCCGCCTTTGAAAGGCCTCCGCCTACAACAAATACCTCAGGATCCATAACGCATGCTACTGCTGCCATTGCCTTGCCGAGAAGCTTCATAGACTGCTCTACTGCCGCAATGCCCGCTGCATCTCCTGCCTTTGCCGCATCGCATACATCCTTGGCTGTGAAGCCTGCATTTAAATCAAGCTTTGTTGCCACATCCCTGTGTGCTGCAATGTATCTCTCTGCCACTCTTACGAGACCGTTTGCTGATGCATACTGCTCTAAGCAGCCCTTCTTGCCGCAGCCGCAGCACTCTGACTCATCATCTACCATAGGCATATGTCCTATCTCTCCGCCTGCTCCGTTTACTCCGGCTACGATTTTGCCCTCGCGGATGATTCCTCCGCCTACACCTGTACCGAGTGTGATCATGACTACATCCTGATGACCCTTTCCGCCACCCTGCCACATCTCACCGAGTGCAGCTACGTTGGCATCGTTTCCGGCCTTTACCTTGATGCCGCCGCACAGCACTGAGAGTGACTGTGCCACGTTGAACACGCCCCAGCCGAGGTTGACACACTTCAATACTGTTCCGTCATCCTTTATAGGTCCCGGCACTCCCATGCCTACGCCCTCGATGTCACCCATCTCTATGCCATGCTTCTCGTTATTCTCCTTGATGGATGCTGCGATATCAGGCAGGATGAGCTCGCCGGAATTCTCTGTGCGTGTAGGAATCTCCCATGTATCGACAAGCTTTCCTGTTGTCTCGAAAAAGCCTATCTTTACAGTTGTTCCACCTATATCTACTCCGTATGCGTATTGTTTCATTTTTTCGTCCTCCAAATCGTTAAACTATGTTTATATTTTATTGCCTAATTGCATATTTTTCAATGTTTTTCAATGTTTTTCATTGTTTTTTATGTTTTTTCTATATATGGAAGCGTTTATATCATCATCCATATGCCCGCTATTTGTAAATCCAAGCTTTTTGGCAAGACGCACCGATGCCTCATTTCTCTCGTCTATCCGGCAGTAAAGCTCTTCAAAGTCTGTGTTTTCGCGCGCGTAGTCTATGATGAAGCGGCATACCTCCGTGGCATAGCCTTGGTTCCATAATTCCGGTGCTATCATATAGCCCAGTTCATCATGCTCAAGCCCTGCCCTGCCTATCAGCTTCCCTGTTTCCTTGGAAAATACAAGCCACATGCCATACTCGTAAAAGCCATACATGTTCTCTATATATGCTTTCTGGTATTCAAGCTCTGTCTCGTAGTCGTAAAGCGGCTCTACAAAGTCTGTCATGCCGGGCTTGTCATAGAGCTCATAGAGCGCAGGAAGGTCTGACAGGGACAACTCACGTATCAGACACCTGTCTGTCTCGCCGATGTCCCACGGGATGTGATTATACCGCCTGCGTACCCGCTCAAGATACTCAATATCAAGCTCCGCAAGGCTCTCGACTGCATAGCGCGTGCCGCACTGCGGTTCTCCTACTGATGCTATTCCGAGTGAGTCGGCTATTTGCTTCTGCTGCCTGTTTGATACTATCCAGATGTAGTTGGCGGGAGCTTTCGGTATTCTTAGATTTCCCGTATTAGCTTTCGCGGTGTTATCTGCAGATTCTTGTATCGTTGTTTTTTGGAAGTCATTAATTGATTCATCAGCCGGTAGCGCAACATACAGTTTTTCTTGCAGCTCTTCTGACATAGATACCTTGCCTGCCACATTTCTCCACTGTGGCTTGAAGCTATCTCCATGATAGTAAAAAGAGGCAAGTTTTGCGCTTGCCTCATCAATAATTATTATCATTAAACTGTCTCCGGCTCCGGATAGTCCACTCCGAAGGTCTCAACTGTAACTGTCTTCATGACCTGAGCCTCAAGTGGTTTGTCCATGTAGTCTGTGCGCACCTCTGCGATCTTGTTTACCACATCCATGCCCTCGATTACCTTACCGAATGCTGCATACTCGCCGTCGAGATGTGGTGCATCCTGATGCATGATGAAGAACTGGCTGCCTGCTGAATCAGGTATCATGGTACGTGCCATTGAAAGTACACCGGCTGTGTGCTTTAAGTCATTTTTGAAGCCGTTGTGTGTGAACTCGCCCTTGATTTCATAGCCAGGGCCGCCTGTGCCGTTTCCGTCCGGATCTCCGCCCTGGAGCATGAAGCCCTTGATTACACGGTGGAAGCATACTCCGTCATAGAAGTTGTGATTGATTAAGCTGATAAAGTTGTTTACTGTGTTTGGTGCGATTTCCGGATAAAGCTCCGCCTTGATTACATCGCCGTTTTCCATTGTGATTGTTACGATTGGATTCTGTGCCATTATTTTTCTCTCTTTCTTTTATAATATTATGAGGCTTGGAGAATATCCATTTTTACTTACTCAGAGCCTCGACTACCTTCGGAAACTCCATGAAGTGTGATGCCTTCACCAGTATGGTGTCGCCCTCCTTCACATATGAAAGAAGCTCCTGTGTCATAGTCTCCCTATCCTCGAAATAGTGGATGTCTACATCAGATGATTTCTCCGCTGCTCCGGCTGCATATTCCTTTGCAAGCTCTCCTGCGGCAAAAAGTGTATGGATATGATTCTCTCCAACTGCTTCGCCTACCTCATGGTGCAGCTTTTTCTCATCGCTTCCAAGCTCGCCCATGTCGCCAAGCACTGCTATTGTCCTGCCCTTTGCATGTGAAAGCACCTCGATAGAGGATTTCATGGATACAGGATTTGCATTGTAGCAGTCATCTATCACTGTCATGCCATGCGTTTTGATAAAATTGGTACGCCCTGCGATTGTCTCTGCTTTCTCGATTCCTGACTTTATCTCAGCTATTGTGAGACCAAGCTGCAATCCGACAGCTGCTGCCGCCATGGCATTGTATACATTGTGCTCACCCGGGATGTGGATTTGTGCATCAAACTCACCCTCCGGAGTGACAAAATGAGCCTTCATGCCGTCGAAGCCCAGGTTTTCAATATTTGTGGTATATACTGATTTATGAACGCCTGAAGCCGATTCCTTGCCATAGTATATGGCAGGCTTTCCATTTACCGTCTGCACTGTGGCCAGCTTATCGTCATCTGCATTCAGCACTGCGACCGCATCCGGCATCATATGCTCAAAGCACTCTGTCTTTGCTTTAAGCACACCATCCCTGTCGCCCAAAAACTCCAGATGGCAGTAGCCGATATTGGTGATGACCATAACATCCGGGCAAGACATAGTAGAAAGTCTGTGCATCTCGCCAAAATCAGATATTCCCATCTCAAGCACCGCTACCTGATGGCTTTCCCTGATTCCGAAAATGGTGAGTGGCAGGCCTATCTCGTTGTTGAAATTGCCTGCGGTCTTGTGGACGCTGTATTTCTGCTCAAGAACTGACGATATCATCTCCTTGGTGCTGGTCTTGCCGACACTTCCGGTGATACCCACCACCTTGATATCAAGGCTTTTTCTGTAAAATGCCGCGAGCTTTTTCATGGCATCGGTGGTTGATTCAACAAGCACATATGGGCCTGCCGGATCCTTAAGCTCATGCTCAGAGAGCACAATTGCCGCCCCCTGCTCAAACACAGTCGGAATGAATTTGTGTCCGTCCACCCTTTCTCCCTTTATCGGGATAAAAAGATAGCCCTCTTTCACCTGTCTGCTGTCAATGACTGCGCCGGTGATTGTCGTATCAAGCAGTGTCTCATCGCCTATGTATGTGCCATCGCAAGCCTTTGCGATATTTGCAAATGTAAGATTCTTCATGTACTTATCCGACATGCTACACCTCATATTTTTTCAAAGATATGTCAATCAGATGCTCACAGAGCTGATTAAAGCTCATACCGATAACCGCTGCCTCCTGCGGCAGAAGACTGGTCGGAGTCATGCCCGGCAGTGTGTTTGCCTCGAGGCAGAACATCTCATTTTTGTCATTGAGCAAAAAGTCTGAGCGTGAATATGTGTCAAGCCCGATAACACGCGCAACCTCCTCGGCATAGTGCTGCATATCCTTTGTCACCTGCTCAGGAAGCTCGGCCGGACATGTCTCTACTGTACTGCCCGCCTTGTATTTATTCTTATAATCGTAGAAGCCCTCCTTCGGTGCGATCTCTATAATAGGAAGAGCCTTGCCCTCGATAACGCCGACAGAGAACTCCCTGCCCTGTACAAATTCCTCGATAACCAGCTCATTTTCCCACTTGAAGGCATCGTCAAGTGCCGCCTTGAATTCTGCCGCATCCCTAACGATAGTGACACCGATGCTTGAACCGCCGCAGCATGGCTTTACCACGCATGGAAGTGTCAGGTCAAGCTTTGTGATATCGTCCTGTCTGGTCGCTCTTGTCATGGAAATACCCTTTGGAGTAGGGATACCGTTTGCAAGGAAGAACTGCTTTGATGTCTCCTTGTTCATGGCGATTGCTGAGCTTAAATAATCGCTGCCTGTATATTTGACACCGAAGAGGTCAAATGCTGCCTGTATCTTTCCGTTTTCTCCGTTTTCTCCGTGGAGAGCCATGAAAACAATGTCCGCCATCTGACACATTTTGATGACATTTGGTCCGAAGAAGCAAGGTGACTGGTCCTTTCTGGAAGCCTTTACCTTTGCGAGGTCAGGTGCCTCTGTCGGAATATCGCTGACCTGCACGCTTATCTCGTCCGCGCGGTCAAATATACCTGTCAGGTCCTCCTCCCTGTCACTATATCCCATAAATACATCCAATAATATAACTTTGTGGCCGTTCTCTTTGAGTGCCTTAGCTACCATGCTTCCTGTCTTGAAGGAAACATCTCTCTCTGTGCTGAGCCCTCCGGCAAGTACTACGATGTTCATTTTTGTCCTCTTTTCTTTGATTGAATTATCATGCTTTGGCTTAATTAAACACAATGCAATGCTTCTTTTTTAAAGCTATGAGTAATCAACATAATTTTTCCAAAATTATAACACCATTTGTGCAAAAAAGAAAGACCGGTTGCCCGGTCAAAAAAGAAATTCTCATCTTATTTTAAACTGTGTTAACTTCCAGCAGCTGTATCATTCTCATAAATACCATCCGCCCGTGCAAATCATCCTGTGAAAGTGATTCTCCGTACTTCAATACTAATAATCGGCACTGATAAAAATTCAGCTCAGGATTGCCAAAAAGCAAAATCCGCAAGGCTGCATTTTCCAGGTAATTGTGTATATTTCCCACCTCAATAAATATATCTACGATATCATCGAGGTTAATAAGTCCTTTCTGTTCATAGTATATTGTTCTCAAATATTTGTTCCCCTCCATCAACTATATTTTTCATAGAACTTCTTTTTTATCTTTCTTTTGAAATTTTGTCGCCTTTGCGAAATTTTCCTCTTTGTTTTTGTTGGTGGGTTCATTTTTCCATATAATATATCAATATTCTAGGCGCGTTACGTACTGGTATTTTGAAGATTTCTATTAGAATTTTTAATATTGATAGGTGATTAGCAGTTTTCGACAAAATACGACATGGTTTTAGGTTTAATTTAGTTGGTTTTTGGTTTATATTGCACTTTTTAGTTCAGGATTTTTGTAATGATAAATTTGTACTATATTTTGAGGTTTTTGTTATAATTATTTCATTTTTTAAAATTTATATAAATGGTTACTATAAAAAACCGGCAG
>UMFS01053308.1_pt1 | contig 21954 bp, 17 predicted proteins | sample 1965071 | NCBI WGS metagenome assembly UMFS01 (sample SAMEA4836052, study PRJEB28245) | human gut metagenome | biome: gut microbiome; material: fecal sample | place: Denmark | collected 2008
CTTCGGAGTCGGTCACCGAATACGTCAGCGTGTATTCACCGGCCTTCTCGGTGTTCACCGAACCTTCGACCAGGATCTTGTCGGTCAGATCGCCGTCCTCCTCATCGGAAGCGGCCGCACCGGCCTTCGGGTCGAACGCGTCGACGTTGATGTTCTGCTTCGCGGATGCGTTGAGCAGCTGGTAGGTGGCACCGTCGGACGTGTCGAAAATCCACCGGGCCGCGGGGTCGGACTTGGCGTCTTCCACCGACTCATCGCTGAAGGCGTTGGTGCCGTCCTTGGCGACGAGCACCTTGCAGTCCGTATTGGTGATGACGTAGGCCTTGAGGCCGGGGCGCTCGGTGTCGGACTGGTCGATCTGGGTGAACTTCCAGGCCTGCTTCTTGGTGTCGGTCAGGGTCTCGGGCGTGTCGGCGATGGACAGTGCGGAATCGCCGGAAGCCGTGGCGGACAGGTTCTTGCCGGACTGCACGCCGACAAGCTGGTAGGTGTGCCCGACTAGGCGATCACCGAGACGGGATGGAACGCCCACAAGGCGTTCCGCGCCATGCCGCACGACGCGCAGACCGCATTTGCCATCCGCATGCTGTTCACCCACCGCGACGCGGACCGCTACGGCGCCGACATGTTCCTGCACTACGAGCGCGGCTTCAACGTGCGCTTCGAGGGTGCCGGCTCGAACAATTACTGAATTCGGGCATCGGAGCGCCGGAGGGATCCCGGACGCGCGAGCCGCCAAGCGCGACACACGCACAACACGCGACGGTTTTGCTTGTCCGCGAGTCTGTGGTATTCTCTTCGAGTTGTCTGTTGAGGCCAAAAGGCCGCGGCAAACAGCGTAATGGAGGATTCGCCTAGTGGTCTATGGCGCACGCTTGGAAAGCGTGTTGGTGTAACAGCCTCACGAGTTCGAATCTCGTATCCTCCGCCCGGATTGGAACCCCGGAAACCGTTGAAATCATTCGGTTTCCGGGGTTTTGCTTTGGTTCCTTCCGATTGCCGGTTCCCTCCAGGTACCCTCCGTTTCGACACCTTTGGCCCCGACCTGCCGCGCGTGTCACATATCGGAACCGACGATTCCGAAAACACCTTCGGGCCCCCGCCCGCCGCGTGTCCGCCATCGAAGTCCGACCCCGCCCCACGCGTCCCGCCGGCGGGCCGATCCGGATCCCCTCATGTCCCCCGCGCAGTTTTTTCGTTTTGGTTCGCAACAATCCCAGCCTCCGTATCGCAAGCGCATCGCAGCGAATACCGGTCGACCCAGCGCGAAGGTCCCCCCGGACCCCCTCCGATGAACGCCACACGAACGCATACGGGTGCCATAACAGCCCATTCGAACCGTCAATCGACTCCTTCATACATAGACAAGAAGCCAAGGAACGTTCGTCGGTCGGATGGGTCCGAAGGAGATAACGGCAAACCCCGCCGGCACCCTCCTCCGGGTATTCGCCAGCGAACGGCACCGGCACCGCCATGACCGCCAAGGAGAAGACATGAGCCCGGACCCCATCCGCCGCAAAGGCAGGAAAACACTCGCCAAGATATACGACTCCCTAACCGACCCGGAAAAGGCCCCGGACAGGTCGCGCATCATCGGACTGCCCACCAAGAAGGAGGCGCACGACATCCGGGACGAATTGACGGCGGCGGCGTGGGCCGGCGGCAAAACGGTGTCACGCACACAGACGGCCAAGGAATACATAAGCATCGTCGAATCATTCTTCCGCAAGCTGCGGGCCATCAAAAACACGGAGACACGAACCCCGCAGACGGGTATTCCGACCCTGCGGGAACTGCTGAGGGACACCCGCGTAACCAACCTCGACGAGTGTGAAAGAATGATCGAGACCGCAAGAGCGGACACGGCGATCCTGCTTGTCGGCGGGAAAGACCTCCGAGGCGAAGGAGCCCGGATACTGCTGACCCTGAACGAGACGCGACTCAGCATGGGAAAGACGACGATCCTCCTGGCCCACGGAACGGAAAAAGACCACAAAGCCGTCCTGCCCGCATACAAGCCCAAGTTCTACCGGCGATAAGCAAAAGCGCGAAGTGGTGCGAAGCGGCATTCCGGCGGCCCACCCTTCACCCCCGGTCGCGCACACGCCCGGCCGGCCGCCGTCCCCCCCCGCCCTGCCCTTGAAGCGTTTGTGTCGCCATCACGCGCCCACGGGCCGGATCCGGCCCGATAAACCCGTACCGCACCCCCACCCCGGCCACCCACGGGTATTCACCCCCCCGACCTGACCCGGCCGGGATAACTCGCGATATCAGCGTCGGAGTTGATACCGTCATTGGGAGAAATACCCCTGATGATCGCGTCCTTCGAGCCGGTGAAGTAATACCCCTTCGCCGTCACGCTCGTGCCGTTGATCCAGTGGTCACCCGACTTCACGCCGACCGTCACCCTGTCGGTGATGGGCTGGCCCTCCTGAATGATGTGAGGGGCTTCGGTGGAGATGGTGGGGGTGAAGGCCATTGGGGGCTCGGTTTCGTTGACGGCGATGCACACCACGGAGTTGGTGGTGGAACCCGGAGTCATGCGGTCATGCTGCTCGCTGAACAGCTGGCGGCCGAACTTCTCGATCTCGGCATCAGTCCAATCGCCAAGATAGTTCTTGATCACAGGCTTGACGGCGTCCCAATGCTTCGTGAACAGATCCCACCAATTATCCCGATTGGTTCCATACCAATTCGAGTTCATGAACGGCGCGGCCAGACCGACCACACGCGCTTTCGTCGCCTTGCCATTGGCACGGGCGATGGCGCTGTTCACGGCCTGATTGCAGGCATCCTGTACCTGAGTCCTGCTGATTCCGCTCATATCAATACCCGCCGCCGCAAGCTGCTTGGTCAACAGCTTGTCGATGTCGGCGGTCGCATTCGGATACGTGCCAGAATTCCAACCCGTCGGCGGATTACCCGCCGCAGTGCTGGTCTTATCGTCGGCCAGCCACAACAGGAACTCGGACGGCAGGGCACCGCCACCACCGGAATTACCCGAATTGACCAGACCGCCGCCGCCCCAGCCGATGTCGGCTGCACTGGCTGTGGAAGCCATCACGCCTCCCGTGGCGAGGGTCGCCACAGCCGCGAGAAGGGCAATACCCTTCCTCAACCATTTCGGCTTGCGCTTGGGCGGAGTCTTGGAATTATGCTTCTTCAACTGCATAACGCTCCTTAATCTTGACTGCATAAGCACGGCCACACGAGTAGCCTGCTCGCCGTCAAACAAGGAATCAAGGAGCAGACATCACACAGGAAATATGAGGCATGGAGCGGAGCCTCGTTATCGGCAATGCTGTGGGGCATATGAAACCCCATCTCGATGAGGAGACGGGGCTTGAGGAAGAGAAATGGAATGGAGGAACGTCAGCCGAGGGGGTTGCAATGAGCCTGAGAGCAGTCCAAACCATCGCTAACACCGCCACCAATAATGTGGAGACCTCCTCCGTTATTGCTGGAGCTGGAGGAACCGCCGTTGGTGGATGGCGTATAGGACTGCTGCGGGGCGGAATACCCACGGTTGGAGGAATACCCACGGCCGGAGCCGCCGTAACGGTTGTAGGACTGGGAGTAGGAGCTTTGCGGCTGCGCGGCTGCCGCGGCTGCCTGCGCTTGGGCAGCCTGTGCTTGCGCTTGGGCTGCGGCCTCGGCGTCGGCCTGCTCCTTCGCGGCCTTCGAATCGGTCACCTGCCTGACGGCGGCGTCGAGCTTCGCCTTGGCGTCGGTGTAGGCCTTCGGGTCGGTGACGCCCTTCCTGGAAAGGGTGTCGTTCGCCTCGTCGATGGCCTTCGCGAGGCTGTCGCGGGTGGCGTTGTCCGCCACCTTCCCGTCCGTGCCCCTGAGGGTCTGGCTCGCGGAGTCAATACCCTGCTTGAGCTGCGCCTTGGCGTCGTCCAGCTCCTTCGCCAGCCTGCTGTCCTTGACGGCCTTGAGCGCGGCATCGAGCGCCCTCGCTTGGGCATTGGCCTCGTCCGCGTCCGTGGTATTGGCCTTCCTCGCGGAGGCGAGCCGCCACGCCAGCCATTCGCTGGGGGCGTCGTTGGGGATGCCCTTGAGCGCCTTCGCCTTCCCGATGGCGTCGTCGAGCCTGTCCAGCAGCTTCGGCTCCTTGAGCTGATCAGCCTTGTATGTGGTGGCGGTGGCCTCGTCCACGGCCTTCGAGAGCGCCTTGTCGGCGTTCCCGGCTTGGGCTACCGCCTCGTGGTAGGAGTTGCCCTCGTGGTGCGTCCAGTAGGCGTAGCCGCCGCCGATGCCCGACAGCGCCACGGCCACCGCCGCGATGATGATGGCGGTGAGGTTGGCGGGCTTAATACCCTTGGGCTTGCTCTCCTCTGGAGTGGCGTCATCCATGGTTTCCACTCCCTCTGATGGCTTCGTCATTACTCTTCCCTATGTCCTTATGCGCCGACACGTCGATTCGCCCATCGACATGGATATAACGGCGCGGAGGCCGTCAGGCCGAAGCTCCTTATCCCGTGGAGACGTCAGAGACAACCGCGCTTCCATATCATGCGAATTCAATACTACATTCGACCAAGAAATACAACCGAAGAAAGCGCCTTCGTTGAAGAGCTAATTCAAACGATTGCTGAACGTCAAAGGCATGGTCGTCGAGGACGTGTCGGTGGACGATTCCCCGTTGCGTCCCGCTCCCGCGCTGGTGGTCCGGCTGCGGTGCCGGAAGGCGGCACTCAGGTGTTCGCGCTGCGGGCGCAAGTGCCCTTTCTGCCTACGGATAGAATCTGGTCAAATCAAGCAACGATGCTGTCCTCACTTTGCAAAAGCGCCGACCATAAGGCGCGAATTGATGCATCGTGTTCAATGGCGGACAGCCGATACCGCACCTCGCCATCAGCCGCCCGCCATCGTTCGCCACCGCCGCAGCCACTCACCGCTCACCCGAGCAGGCCAAGCTCCTTGAGCTTGTTCTGGATGTCCACGACGGACGGCTCGACCTGGAACGACCCGTCGCCATAGAGCACGACCGGGATGTGCTTTTGGCCGCTGATCTCAACGGCACGGTCGGCCGCGCCCTCCTCCTGCTCGATGTCGTGCCACGTGTAAGCGGCGCCGAACCGGTCGAGCGCGTTCTTGGCACGGTGGCAGTCGCCGCACCATGTTGCACCATATACATCAATCGCCATGGGAACTCTCCTCTCGTCATATGCTCTACGGCACATCTCATGAAAGACATGCACCTTGCGACCTGCGATGAAGCTCGCAGCCGTCTCATACGATATCGTATCCGGCAATGCTTGGTGCCAGTTACCCTGTCGGCTGACAGCGGATGTAGCTAGCTCCGGCTCTCCCCGCCCCCCCCGCCGGCACTCGGCGATGAACGCCGCGCAGATCATAATCACCTGCGCCACCAAGTTGAACCAGATGAGCACGCCGATGATAGCTGCGAACGGCGCCAGCATCGGGTTGCGCGACGCACCCGTCAACAGACGAGCGCCCAGCAGCTGCATCACCGCGACCGCCAGAGCCCCAAGCGCCGCCCCCACCAGCGTGAATTTGCCCGCGCGTATGTGCGCGACCACGCGCAGCAGCAGCATGAACAACGCGAAATTCAGCAACACGCCGGTAGCGAAACCGGTCGATTCCAGCAACAGCGCGCCCGGCAGCGAATCATCGGCGATGCCAAGCGCCCGCAACACCAGTCTCATCAGGCCGCCAGAGACGACGCCCGCCGCGGTCGACAATATGAACAGTACCGCCACCATGATCGCAGCGACCGTATCGCGCAATCGCGCCTTAACCACGTTCAGCTCCTGCGTGCAATCGTCGAACATGGTCGTCACTGCATTGCGCAGGGAATTCATCCAACCGGTGACCGTCCACCAGAACACCGCCAGCGTCACCAGACCGGTCCATGTCAGCGTATGCGAGATTCCACTCAGCATCGACGCGGAAAACAGCGAATCGGAAACGCTCGGAATCACCGTGCGCAGCATCGCGAGCAGCGCCTTCTGCATCTCCTCGCTCCCGGTCACCACCAGTCCGAGCGCGCTGACCACGATCCATACGCCGGCGAAGAACGCGAACAGTAGCCCATATGCCAACCCGTTCGCCAGCAGCGGCCCGCGCCGCGACACATACCGGTCAATCACCCGCCCGATCAGCGAGCGCCGCCACCATGCAACCAGCGAATCAATCGCCTCGCCTATCCTGTGCAGCCATTGCATGATTCGACTATACGCGGTCGCGCGACTGTCCACCACGACGGCGATAGTGGTGGCACACATGGGCATCGAGGTAAAGGAGCACGCATCATGACAGAAAATCACGCAAGCGACCAATCACCGCAGCCCGGACAATCCAGCCAGCCCGCTCTTCCCACGCGACTCACCCCCGGCCAGCCCGCTCCTGATTTCACCCTGCCTGCGGTCAACCCGGACGGCGGTGAGACCTCCGTCACGCTGTCGCGGCTGCTGGCGCAGGGCAAGCGCGTGGTGCTGTACTTCTATCCGGCCGCGATGACGCCGGGCTGCACCACCGAGGCATGCGACTTCCGCGACAACATTGCCCGGCTCACCGCACTCGGTTTCACTGTGCTGGGCGTCTCCAAGGACCCAATCGACAAGCTGCAGCGTTTCCGCGAGCGCGACCACCTGTCGTTCCCGCTGCTGTCGGACGCGGACCTGACCGTGCATCGGCTTTACGGCGCGTACGGCGAAAAGAAGCTCTATGGGCGCACGCACATAGGCGTGATCCGCTCGACATTCGTCATCAGCGTGTCTGTTACAGGCGCAGCCGGCACGATAGAAATCGCCCGTTACAACGTCCGGGCGAAGGGTCATGTGGCTTCTTTGATGAAGGCTCTGCAATAGGCGCTCTCAAAACTCGCAGGTATAACGATTGACGCTCGAAAAAAGCCTTGTATCTGCAAGTTTTGAGAGCGCGATTATACGCGCATGGCCTCTTTGGCGGCCTCAACCTGTGCAGGACCGCCTTCGCCGGTGGCGATGAAGCGCCCGGAGGCCAGCACATAGTAGCGATCCGCCCGTTCGACGGCGAATTCCTTGAGCACCGGGAACATCGTCACGGCCTCGTCGTACCGCGCTTTCGCCTCGGACCCGTACCGGTCGGCGTCCACATGCAGGTTCTCGTCGACGGTCATCGTGCCGAACGACTGCTGCCCCTGCGGCACGAACGCCATGCCTTTGCGGATGCGCTGGTTCGGCGCGGCCTTGGTGATATCGTCGCCGTCGAAACCGCCTTCGGCTCCTGCAGTCCGACCTCACTGCACATCTTGACCATTACGTCACATAAGCAACACGCTACGTCCATCCAGAATGTGAGATAACCGGGTACGCTGGTACTCATGGAACTTCACGTACTCGACCACCCGCTGGTGGAACACAAGCTCACCGTCCTGCGCGACAAAAACACCTCATCCGCCACTTTCCGCGAGCTCGTCACCGAACTCGTCATGCTCGAAGCCTACGAGGCGACCCGCAACCTCGACATCGTCGACAAGCCCATCGAAACCCCCGTCGCCCCCATGGTCGGCAAGCACATCGCCAGCCCCGCCCCCATCATCGTTCCCGTCCTTCGCGCCGGACTCGGCATGCTCGACGGCATGACCAAAATGATCCCCACCGCCGAAGTCGGCTTCCTCGGCATGAAGCGCGATGAAGAGCACCCCACCCAGCAGATCACTTACGCCAACCGTCTCCCCGAAGACCTCACCGGCCGTCAGTGCTTCCTCATCGACCCCATGCTCGCCACCGGCGGCACCCTCGTCACCGCCACCCACTACCTCGCCGAGCGCGGCGCCAAAGACGTCACCGCCATCAACATCATCGCCGCCCCCGAAGGCATCCAATACGTCCAAGACCACATCGACCCCTCCATCGCCTTCAAGGTCGTCGTCTGCGCCGTCGATGAAAAACTCAACGAAAAGGCGTACATTGTGCCGGGGCTTGGCGACGCCGGCGACCGCCTCTACGGCGTCATTGATTGATGGAGCGTATACGGCCTTTCCTCAGCGCTCGACGTACGAAATACGCCTTCGGCGTTGAACGGCCGTATCCGCACACATCAACCAATGCCCTCGGTGGGGGATTGACTGGCGGAGCGTCAGCCAATCCCCCACCGAGGGACTTTGAGAGTCGCGGTATCGTCGTGCCGTGACTCTCGGAGTAGTACGACGGCGTATCTTCCGTAATCCTCCGGGCAGATAGAAAGCAGGATAATGCGTATTAGCGTCATTTGCGTCGGCAGGGTCAAAGAGCAGTATCTGCGCGACGCCATCGCCGAATACAGCAAACGGCTCGGCCGCTACTGCAAGCTCGACATCATCGAGGTCGCCGACGAGAAGACCCCCGAACATGCCAGCGAAGGCGTGGAACGGCAGATTCGTGCCAAGGAAGGCGGGCGCATCGCCAAGCACATCCGCCCCGACGCCTATGTGATCGCGCTGGCGATCGACGGCACGATGCTCTCCTCCGAAGGGCTCGCCGCGCACATCAACCAGCTCGGATTGCACGGCGAAAGCCACATACAGCTCATCATCGGCGGCTCGATCGGCCTGGACGACGCGATCCTGCGCCGCGCCGACTACAGGCTCAGCTTCTCGAAGATGACGTTCCCGCATCAGCTGATGCGCGTGATCCTACTGGAGCAGCTGTACCGCGCCTACAAAATCAACGCCGGCGAGCCATACCACAAGTAGGGCGGTGGCGGTCAGCTCACTCCACGGACTTGAGCGAGCTGACCGGATCGATGCGGTCGAGCACCGGATTGGTGAGCAGCTGCACGAGCAGCGCGAACGCCATCGTCGCCGCGGCGGCGATCACATAGCTGTACCAGTGCACGCTCACTTCGAAATACAACGCGGGCATGTTGAGCGCCGCCGTAAGCAGCCCGCCGACCGCGCGCCCGAGCGGCAGACCGACGACGATGCCCATGCCGGCCAGTATCAGCATCTCCTTGTTGACATACCGGTGTACCTCGCGGTCGTAGAAGCCCAGTACCTTCAGCGTGGCCATTTCCCGCACGCGCTCAGACACGTTCGTGTTCGCCAGCGTGAACAGCACGACGAGCGCCAGCCCGCCCGCGAGCGCGATGATGAGCGCCACGACGGCGCTCATCAGGTCGAACGAGAAGCTGCGCTCGAGATCGTCGGTGCTGGTGGCGCTCACGACCGACGGATCGCGTGCGAGCCGATCCGCGTACGCGATGTTCTGGTCGGCGGTTCCGTTCAGTGTGGCGATCACGGCGTTGTGCGTCACCGCCGCCGACACGCCGAATGTTTTCTTGTACAGACTTTCGCTGACATACACGTTCGAGCCGATGAGGTTTCGCGTCACCGCGGAGACCTTCACTTCGCCGTGACGCATACTGCCGTCGCGTAGCGTGACGGTGTCGCCGGCCTTGACGCCGAGCGAGTTCGCCGCGGATTGCGCGACGATTATGCCATCGCCCCCAAGCTGCAGCTTGCCGTGCCCGCCGCTCGCGGACCGCAGCGTAATCATGTCTCCGAGCGCCCCTGCTGAATCATCCGGCACGATCATGAGCTGAATCGTTTCGCCTGCGCCGCCCGCGTCCATCTCGCCGCTGTCGAGCCGCAGATCGAGCGAACGTTCCACGCGCCCGTCCTTGTCGAGCCGAGCGCGCATCGCATCGACGCTGTCGTCACCGCTGACGACGAGCAGGTCGTAATGGTAGATGTCCTCGTATTGCTTGGGTCCGAGCGTGGCGACGGTGTCGTTGATGGCGAAGCCGCACACAATCAGCGCCGTGCAGCCCGCCACCCCGCCGACGGTCATCAACAGGCGGCTTTTGAAGCGGAATATGTTGCGCGCGGTGACCTTGTTGAGGAAGCTGAGCCGCCGCCACAGCGGGCGGATGCGTTCGAGCAAGATGCGCGCGCCAGCCTTCGGCGCTTTCGGCTGCATGAGTTGAGCCGGGCTTTGCCGCAGAGCCCCGGCGCAGGCGACGACCGTTGCGACGACCACGCCGACGACGAACAGCGCGATGCCTGCCGACCCGTACAGCCAATCGTATTCGAGCTGTATGCCGGGCACCGTGTACAGTCCCTCGATCACCAGCAGCAGGAACGACGGAATGCCGAGGAAGCCGACCATCAGTCCCAGTCCGCCGCCGATTAGGCAGGCGAGCGCGGCGAACAGCACGTATCGCATCGCGATGGCCGCGTTCCCGTAACCGAGCCCGGTGTAGGTGCCAATCAGACCGCGTTCCTCCTCGACCATGCGGGTCATCGCGGTCAGGCTCATCAGCACCGCAACAATCAGGAATACGACCGGGAAGGCGTAGCCGATTGATTCGATTGAGCTGATGTCGGATTTGAGCGAGCTGAAGCCGCCGATTGACGAGCGCGTCTGCACGTACCAGCGGGCTGCGGCGATGTCGTCGACGCGTTGCTGCTGCTTGGCGAACTGACTGTCAGCATCCTTGCGCTTGGCGTCAAGCTGGTCTTGCGCGTCCTTGAGCTGCCGTTCGCCGGTGTCCATCTGCTCTTCGCCGGCGGCTATCTGCTTGAGTCCGTCGCGGATCTGCTGGCGACCGCCGCGCAGCTGCTCGGTTTGCCGCTGCAAGGTGGCCGATTGCGCTTCGAGTTGGGCTATGGTGGCGTTGACCTGGCTCAGCTGGGATTGCAGTTGCGTGAGCTGTGCCGCGGATTCATCGGCTTTGGACCGTGCCTGTGTGGCGAGGTCGCGCGCGGTTTTCGCTGCCTTGCGCAATGGTTCGAGTACCGTCTCGGGCAGACCTTGCGCGCCGGCGACCGCCTGGTCTGCCGCGTCCGCGGCCTGCTCTGCGGCCCGCGCGCCCTGCGCGGCCAGGTCGTTCATCGTCTGCGCGGTGGCGATGCCCTGCTGCAGCTGCGCTTGGCCCTGGCGGGCTTGGAGCAGTCCCACGTTGACCTGGTCTTTGCCGTCCTGCAGCTGCTCCGATTGGTCTTCAAGCTGTGTGAGCTGGTCTTCGAGGCTCTGCTTGGTGGTTTTCGCCTGCTCGCGCCGGGTTTTCAGCTCCTCCGTCTGCTCGGTGATCTGCATCTGCGCGTCGTCGAGCTGCCGGTAGGCGTCGGTCTTCGCCTGGTCGAGCTTCTTCTGCGCGGCGTCCACGAGAGTCTGCCGGCGTTCGTTCTGCCGCTTGGTCTGCACCGTGGCTTCGATGCGGTCGGCGACATCGCGGACCAGCGTGTCATAGTCGTCGCCGAACGCGTCCTCGTCGGTCGAGCCGCTCACGGTCAGGCTGATAGCGGTGTAGATGTCTCCTGTCACGCCGTCGCTCGGCGCGAAGAACGTGTAGTCGGACGCGAGCGAGTTGCGGAATGCCTTGGCGCCGCTGTATCCGTCCGGATTGCTCAGGTCCTTGGGGTCTATCACCGTGCCGGTGATGGTCAGTTCGGTCGGGAAGCTCGGCGCCGATTGCGATGCATCGGCTTGCTCGTCCGTCGGTTCCGTGCCGTTCGCGCCGATGTCGGCGGAGTCCGTATCCGAAACGGTCGATGTCGCAGTGCCGGTGTCGACCGGGGTGACGGTCAGCGAGTCGCCGACGGCCATGCCACTGTCGGCGAGGAACTTTTTGGTGACCGCGACCTCGCCAGCCTTGCTCGGAATGCGGCCGTCCTGTAGGTACGGCTGGTCGAGGCCGTTCACGCCGATCTCGTTGATGGTGACGGTTTTGTCGGTGCCCTTGACGTCGGCTTCGACGCTCTGGCTGCGTTCCGGCTGCACGACATCGACTCCGCGGACCTGCTTCAGGGCCGCAACGTCATCATCGGTCAGGCCGTAGGTCGACAGCACCTGGATATCGTGCAACCGTTGCGCGTCGTAGAACCGGTTCGCGGCGCGGAACGTATCACGACAACCGGCGTAGATGCCGGTCATCACCGCCACTCCAAGCAGCGAAATCACGGCGATGGACAGAAACCGTTTCCACCCGTGCAGCCACGAGCGCATCGTATCCTTGACGAACGCCCCCGACAGCGAGCGCCCACGAGACGGCCTGCCGCCCGTATCGGTGTCGGCCGCCAAGTCGTAGATTCCGGGAATCACCTCGGTGGGCACATCGGACGCGGGCGACCACCCGGCAGAATCACCGTCCGCCTTCCGACCTTTGTTCCTATGCGCATGCCGTCCCATCACAGCACCTACCATTCGATGTCGGCGATCGGTGTCGGCGCGGGATTCACATCCTCGCCCACCACCTTGCCGGAGCGGAAGCGGACGACCTTGTGCGCCATCGGAGCGAGCGCGGAGTTGTGGGTGATGATGAGCACCGTCATGTTCTCGTCACGGCAGATGTCCTGCAGCAGTTGCAGGACCTCCTTGCCGGTCTCATAGTCGAGCGCGCCGGTCGGCTCGTCGCACAGCAGCAGCTTCGGCTTCTTGGCGATTGCGCGCGCAATGGACACGCGCTGCTGTTCGCCGCCGGACAGTTGCGCCGGGAAATTGCTCAGCCGGTCGCCCAGGCCGACCTTGTGCAGGGTGTCGGCCGGGTCGAAATGGTCGGGGCAGATCTGCGACGCGAGTTCGACGTTCTCCAATGCGGTCAGATTCGGCACGAGATTGTAGAACTGGAAGACGAATCCGATGTCCATCCGCCGGTAGGCTATGAGGTCGCGTTTGCGCAGTCCGGTGATGTCGCGGCCGCCGACGACCACGCGCCCGGAGGTGGCGGTGTCCATGCCGCCAAGGATGTTCAGCGCCGTGGTCTTGCCCGCGCCCGACTGCCCGAGGATCACCGTCAGTTCGCCTCGGTCGGCGGTGAAACTGGCCTCGTCCAGTGCGCGGATCGTGGTGCGCCCGGACGGGTATTCCTTGACCACGCGGTCGAACTCGATATACGCCATCATGCACCTCCCCGCACACGCAACAGATGTTATACTCAAGTAAAACAACACTATGTCGGTTTCGCAACCAACAGTCGGATTACCGAATGTCGGGCAGGAATCCGCCAGCGCGAGACCATACGAGGCAAGGACCAGCCATGGCCAAGGAACTGACCGAAAGCCGCCGCACCCGTTACACGCGGAGGGCGATGCAGGACGCGCTCATCGACCTGATGCGCGAACGGCCGCTCGGCAGCATCACCATCAAGGCGCTGTGCGAGCAGGCGGACGTCAACCGCTCCACGTTCTACGCGCACTACGACAGCATCGAGGAACTGCTACACGACATCGAGGACGAAACGATGGCATGGGTCACGACCGCGCTCGACCAGCTGCTCATGCAGCCTGACGCGGCCGGCGTCGAGCACGTCATCGAGCACATCTGCCGCTATATCGCCGACAACCGCAACCATCTGCAGGTGCTGATGAGCCCTACCGCCGACCTGGATTTCCAGCAACAGCTGCTCGGCCTGATCTACAGCCGCCGTTCCGTCGCCGAACAGATGCAGCCCGCCTCCAGCGACCCGGCCGAAGCGCAGATGCGCATGCGGTTCGCCGTATCCGGCAGCATCGGACTGCTGCAGTACTGGCTCGCCACCGACCTCGCCGCCCCACCAGAAACCGTCGCCCACATCATCTTCACCATGGGCATGCCCGGCGTCCGGTGAGACAGACGATTCCGGCCTCGGCCCACCCGGAATCATACGGCCAGAGTGCCGCAGCGGCACTAGACGAATCGGAGATGCTGGTCACAAGGAATCGACGGGGCATGACATATTCTTCACACCGGCACAGATCGTTTGCATAATCGCGATTTAGTAAATCACGATTATGCAAACGTGATGCTAGGCGCTCAATCGCAGACATGTTGCGGCAAAATTGGGCTATCTGCATCTCAAGGGGTTGATGGCGCTCTTCCGGAACATCTATCTGCGTTTCGAGGGGTTGGTAGCCGAGTATAAACACCCTCAAGACCGCATGATTCCAATGGCAATTGGTGCTCAATACTCCGGGTATCATGTTTTGGCAACCCCCTGAAACTCAGATAGATGTTCGGCGAACACGAAATCACCCCCTTGAAACGCAGATAGCCACGAAAAGTCGACGCCGCGACGATGAGGAAGGCTCAGACCGTGACCGTGGTGCCCACCGCGGCATGACGCACCCCGATGAGCCGATGCGGGAGACAAAACGGCGCACGGTAACGTCGACTCGTCAGCGGATGGCATAGAATGGCGGTCGTGCCGATATCGGCCTGCGTTGCGGCGGGTGCGGCGATCACGGCATCACGGCCCGGCCCCACCGGCGATGACGGCAATGTCGAAGACGGGCGCGAGCGGGTCAACGACGGGCAGACGGCCAATGCCGCGAGCAGTCGCCGGCGTGCGGCAACGATGGAGAGGAACCGATGAGCAAGAACACCATGCACGACGGCACGGCGACGGCCTCCCGCCCCGGCACCGGCAACACGCCGGCACCGGCGGCGTTGCGCAAATCGTTGAAGAACCGGCATGTCCAGCTGATCGCGCTGGGAGGGGCGATCGGCACCGGACTCTTCTATGGCTCCAGCGAGTCGATCGCGTTGGCAGGCCCGTCGATCCTGCTTGCCTATCTTGTGGGCGGGTTGGCTATCTTCATGATCGTGCGGGCGCTGGGCGAGATGTCGGTCGAAGACCCGAGGGCCGGTGCGTTCAGCTACTACGCGACCCGCTACTGGTCGAAGCGCGCCGGCTTCGTGAGCGGCTGGAACTACTGGTTCAATTACATTCTGGTGTCGATGGTGGAGCTGAGCGTGGTCGGCTCGTTCGTCAACTACTGGTTTCCCGCGATTCCGCAATGGGTGTCGGCCGCGGTGTTTCTCGTCGTGATTGCGGCGATGAACCTGCTGGGGGTGAGCAAGTTCGGCGAGTTCGAATTCTGGTTCGCGATCATCAAGATCGTCGCGGTGATAGCGATGATCGTCGGCGGGCTCGCGGTACTGATTGCCGGACTGCAAACGGATTCCGGCGTCAAGGCGAGCTTCTCGAACTGGTTCGCGCTCGATGGCGGCGTACTCCCCCACGGCCTGCTGCAGCAAAGTGCCGACGGCCAATGGACCGGACTGTTGATGGCGTTGGTCGTGGTGATGTTCAGTTTCGGTGGCACCGAGCTCATCGGCATCACGGCCGGCGAGACCGAAGATCCACGCAGAACCATTCCCCGCGCGACGAATGGCATCATCTGGCGCATCCTGGTGTTTTACATCGGCGCGCTCGGCGTGATCATGGCCGTGGTGCCGTGGAACACGATCGACGGCACGACCAGCCCGTTCGTGCAGATCTTCGACTCGGTGGGCGTGCACGCGGCCGCCGGCATCCTCAACTTCGTGTGTCTGACCGCGGTGATGAGCGTGTACAACTCCGGCCTGTACGCCAACTCCCGCATGTTGTACTCGCTGGCCAGGCAGGGCAACGCGCCCGAAATCCTCGGCAAGCTCAACTTCCACGGCGTACCGGTTGTCGGGGTGCTCGCTTCCGCGGCCATCACCGCGCTGGCCGTGGTGGTCGTGTTCCTGTGGCCCGATTTCGCGTTCAATTATCTGATGTCGATCGCCACGATTGCTGGCGTTATCAACTGGTCGATGATCATGGTCACCGAGATTCATTTCCGTCGCCGTGTGGCGGCCGGAGACGGGCCCGGCGAGCTGGCCGGGCTCACCGGAGACGAGGCTCTGGGACGCATCCATTTCAAGCTGCCGTTCGCCCGCGTGATGCCGTATGTAGTGCTCGCATTCCTGGCATTCGTCGTGGTGCTCATGTGCTTCTCGTCCAGCTATCGCGTCGCCGTCATCGCCGGTGTGGTGTGGCTTGCGATTCTGCTGACCGCATACCAGGTCACGCAGACGCGCAAGACCGTCCGCCCTTAGTCGCGCACATCCCGCGGATGGAGCCATGGCCGCCGCACGCGCGAACAGAGCCGGAACGGCTCACGAGCGCACAGAGCCAGCCCACCATAATCCGACACGCCGAACACAAGTCACAACGAAGTCCCCACAAACCTTGCGAGCCGCCATTTTCCTTGGTTTAGCGCGAGACCACCTTTCCAGGACCCGCGAATATCGCCGGAAGCCAGGCAAAGGCCTTACTTCTCGACCATGCTGACGCCGATAATGGTGTGCAGTGTCATCGCACTGGCACATGCACAACCAAGGAGGGCTCCATCATGTTCATTCCCCGGTACTACGAGAGTCTCGGCCATCTACATGTCGGCACGCAGCCGAACCGCGCGTATTACGTGCCCGCGTCCACGCCGATGGACACGGTCGGCGAGAATCGCGTGAATTCCGACCGTTTCATGCTGCTGAACGGCGACTGGGATTTCAAGTATTATGCGAGCATCTACGACTTGGACGCCGAGGTCTCCCGACTGCGCGCCGCCGGCCGCCCGGTGTTCTATGACGTGGATTTCGGCGGGGATGACGCACCGGAGAACGCCGATCCGCGCACTGCCGCCACGGGTGCGCTGGCGGCGGACGGCTTCACGACGACGCCGGTGCCGAGCGTGTGGCAGAACCATAGTTTCGACCGCCACCAGTACACGAATTTCGACTATCCGTTCCCGTTCGACCCGCCGTTCGTGCCGCAGGACAACCCGTGCGGCGTGTACCTGTGCGATTTCATGCATACGCCCGATCCTGACGCGCCCTGCACGTACCTGAATTTCGAGGGCGTGGATTCGGCGTTCTATGTGTGGGTGAACGGCGAGTTCGTCGGGTATTCGCAGGTGTCGCATTCGACCAGCGAGTTCGATGTGACCGACGTGCTGGAGGACGGCGTGAACACGCTGGCCGTGCTGGTGCTGAAGTGGTGCGACGGCAGCTATCAGGAGGATCAGGACAAGTTCCGCATGAGCGGCATCTTCCGTGACGTGTATCTGCTGGATCGTCCCGAGTATGCGATTCGTGACATGTTCGTGCATACGTCGATTTGGCGCAATGTCGATTCCGCGCTGGTTGAGGCCGGCATCAGCGATGACGAATATGATGCGTCGCCGGTCGATCACGCGACGGTCGACGTGGATTTCGCGTTCTTCGACGATGCGGATGTGCCGGTCAAGGTGCAGCTGTTCGATGAGGATGGCGAGCTGGTGGCAGAGGCGGCCTCGGAGCCGATCGATGATCCGATGGCCGGGGACGAGGACGACGTGACGGTTCGGACACAGCCCGACGCGAGCGAAGCCGACGACGCGACCGGCACTGGCAGCGACGATACCGCCGCGGACGACGAAGAAGAAGGCGTCATCGAGTCGATCGACGACGTGGCCGCCATCGACGATGACTCCACGGACGCACAGGCCGCACTGCGCATCGCGTCGGTGACCGGCACGCTCGCCGGCGGCGCGAACGGCACCGGATTCACCGGAGACAGCGCGTTCGCCCCGACCGCGCACGCATCCCTGGCAGTCGACGACCCGCATCTGTGGACCGCCGAGACGCCGTACCTGTACACCATCGTGTACACCACCGCGAACGAGGTCATCACCGCGCTCGTCGGCATCCGCGAGGTCAGCGTGGATGGCAATGTGGTCAAGGTCAACGGCAAGCCGATCAAGCTCCACGGCGTCAACCGGCACGACAGCGACCCGGTGACCGGCCCGGTCATCAGCGAGGAGCAGCTCATGCGCGACCTCACGCTGATGAAGGAGCACAACGTCAACGCGATCCGCACCAGCCATTACCCGAACGCGCCGCACTTCTACGACCTGTACGACCGTCTCGGCTTCTACGTGGTGGCCGAGGCTGACAACGAGAGCCACGGCGCGATGCGCGGCGTGCATCCGGACGAGAGCGACGCGGCTGTCAACAAGCGCTGGAACCGGCCTATCGCCGACAACCCCGCGTGGATCGCGCCGACCGTTGACCGCGCGCAGCGCAGCGTGGAGCGCGACAAGAACCATGCGAGCATCATCTTCTGGTCGATGGGCAACGAGTGTGCGTACGGCTGTACGTTCGAGGCGGCGCTGCTGTGGACGCAGACCTTCGATCCGAGCCGCCTGACGCACTATGAGAGCGCCCGGTATGTGGATGAGGGACAGGAGTGCGATTACAGCTATCTTGACGTACACAGCCGCATGTACCCGTCCGTCGAGGAGATCGACCAGTACTTCTCCGAGGAGGGGCCGCGCACGCCGGACGGGCTGCGCGACGGCAGCAACGGCGATGACGGCGACAACGGCGTCAAGCCGTACGTGCTGTGCGAATTCTGCCATGCGATGGGCAACGGCCCGGGCGATCTGGAGGATTATTTCACGCGCATCCAGCGTTATGACGGCCTGGCCGGCGGCTTCATCTGGGAGTGGTGCGACCATGCGATCGACCGTGGCACGAACGCGGCCGGCAAGCGCGAGTACGCGTACGGCGGCGATTCGGGCGAGTACCCGCATTTCGGCAATTTCTGCATGGACGGCTTGGTGTACCCGGACCGCACGCCGCATACCGGGCTGCTGGAGTTCAAGAACGTGTATCGGCCGGTGCGCGTGACCGGTTTCGACGCGGCCGCGGGCACGGTGACGCTGCACAATTACCTGGACTTCCTGGATGCCGCCGACGCGGTGTTCATGACGTTCGAGCTGCTGGTGGATGGCGTGGAGACCGCATGGGCTGCGTGGGAGAGCGACCCTGCGGCGGGCGCGGCGTTCCGGGAAGAGCATCCCGGCAATTACACGCCGTCGATGCCATCGATCGCGCCGCATGGTGACGCGGTCGTCGACATACCGGCCGAGATCCTTGATGCCATACCCGAGGCCGGGAACGTGACGATGCTGGTGAAGTACTATCAGGCGACGGACACCGAGACACTGCCGATCGGCTTCGAGCTCGGCTTCGACGAGGTCGCCGTGCCGACCGCGGATCCGCGCAATCAGACGGTCGTCGCCGCGCTGGCCGATATCGCCGATGGCATCGGCTCGGATGACGTCGACGACGTTGCCGATGACGGCACTGATAGCGTAGAAGGCGCCGACGATGGAGCAAACGATGCCGCGGATGCCGGCTACGACGACGTGCTGGCAGACCCGCTGACCGTCATGCAGACCGATGCCTCGATCACCGTGGAAGGCTCGACGTTCCGGTATGTGCTCGACCGCCGTACCGGCCTGTTCTCGTCGATGTCGTTCGCGAACCGGTCGCTGCTTAACAGGCCGATGGAGCTGAACGTGTGGCGCGCTCCCACCGACAACGACCAGTACATCAAGGCCGATTGGATCCGCGCCCAGTATGACCGCGCTCAGGCGCGCGCGTACGAGGTCGGTGTACTGGTCGATGAGGATGACGTCATCGCCAAGCCCGAGTCGATTGAACTGCGTGCGGACGATGAGGATGCGCCGGTCGCCTCGTTTGGAGACGATGCGATCCTCGACGACGGCAACGTCGACGCCGGCGACGTGAGCGCCATAGCGACGTCCGAGGACGGCTCGGTGGTGGTCGACGGCCAGGTGACGATCCATGCGACGATGGCGCTGGTGGCGCCGATTGTGCAGCGCATCGCCGACATCGACGCCGACTGGACCATCGCGCCCGACGGTTCGGTGGCACTGCGCATGCATGTGATGCGCGACACCGATTTCCCGTTCCTGCCGCGTTTCGGCCTGCGCCTGTTCGTGCCGAAGCCGATGCGGCAGATCGCCTATTGCGGTCTCGGCCCGAACGAAAGCTACATCGACAAGCGCCGGTCCAGCTATCATGGCGTGTTCTCCGGCACTCCCGAATCGCTGTTCGAGCCGTATATCAAGCCGCAGGAGAACGGCAACCATCACGACTGCGATTGGGCGAGCGTCGCCAGCGATGACGCCGAGCTGCTGGTGCTCCGTGCCGGTGACCACGCCTTCGACTTCCAGGCGCTGCCTTACACCCAGGAGGAGCTGACCGCCAAGGCCCACAACAGCGAGCTGAAGCCGGCGGATTCGACGGTGGTGTGCGTGGATTACATGCAGTCCGGCGTCGGGTCCAACAGCTGCGGTCCCAAGCTGCACGAGAAATACCGCCTCGACGACGCGGAGTTCGATTTCGATCTCGTCCTGCGCCCGCAGGCGCTCTGAGGCGTTGGGTACGGGTATCGGATCAGTCACATGATCCGATACCCGTACCCGTGCACGGCGGAAGCCCGCAATACCGTCACTGTGTGCGGGGTGCGTCACCGTGTGCGCCCTCTCTCAGTGGCGCAACTCGCAGAACCGTTGAAAAATAAGGGATTTACATGGGCGTCACTGTGTGCGAGGGCGCACAGAGTGACGCACCCCGCACACAGTGACGCGTTCCTCCATCCGCAGAGCAGCACCACACGCAGCATCTCCGCCAGTTACATATCCACATTCGCTACATCACTGTGGATAACCGATGAGTTATACACTTATCCACAGATTTGAGGCGGCCGGTGGCGCACCGCAGATTATCATGCTTACATTCAATCCATGAATACGAATCAGCACACCCCTGTCAACTCCAGCGCAACAGTCGCGAACAACTATCTTGCGCGCTCACTGCGCCAGCTGCAATCCACGACGTTCCTGCATTGCATGGAACACTCACGAAAAACCATCAACACCTCGCCACCGGTCTATACCGGTATGACCGCATTACGTCTGGCAGGCATAGAGACACCGCTATGTTCAAGATTTGAAGCCGTGAAGTTCCAAGTACTGTACGTTGGGGAGCCAACCAAGAGATCCGGACGGAAAGATACGTCCTACCTGAAATGCCCGCCATCGTTGACGGGCATCGCCCACCTCACATGGACTCACGACAACATCACCATCGTCTACACGCACCCGCTGATGACATGGGCACTGCTGGCGCCGTATCTCACGCAAATCGAGGTAATCGTTCTGGCGGATGCCATACTGCGCGCGTCATCAGGCTCCATGACGGTCGCCAATATCTCGCGGTTCCTTGATGGAGCAGACGCGTTCCCGGGCAGAAGGAAATGCATTGATGCTCTCGTTTTCCTCGATGCCGTGACTGACTCCACCATGGAATGCCGCTGCACTCTCGTGATGCTGCGACATGGATTGCCGCAGCCGGTCAAACACTGGAAGATACTCATTCCGGAGTTGGCTCACGAGGCGACAGTCGATATCGCATACCCCAAACAACGGGTCATCATCGAATACGATGGAGACGCGCATCGCCGCGACAAACGACAATACCGATGGGACGAACGCAAGAGGCAGGCTTTGCGGGCGATGGGATATACAGTCATCGTCGTCTTTGCCGATGATATATTGACCTCGCAGGGGCGGCGACGATTCGCGCAAAGGGTGGCGAAAGCCCTTGACACCACCTGCCGGAATAGACCACACCCGAAATTCCGGGCACTGCTGGCAGATGATCGTGCTGAGACGGCCCGTCAGCGGCAACGTAGGTACCGCGCCAGAGAACGCCGCAAAGGGCGCCGCGTATGAGTCGGGCATCGCGGAAGACGACAGCGAACGAGCCTCGGCGCTGATGCCACCAGCGTCGGATCCTGCAACTCGCACGTGATCATACGAAACATGCGAATCGTGCGACACAACCATGGTTATCGACCGTCACTGTGCGCGGATTGCGTCACTGTGCGCGACCTCTCTCAGTGACGCAATCTGCAGAACCGTTGAAAAATAAAGGGTTTACACAGGCGTCACTGTGTGCGAGGGCGCACACAGTGACGCAATTTGGCGTGATAGCAACCCTTGATATTCGTAATGTGTTCGTAAGCACATTGCTTACGAACACATTAATAGGACCAGATAAACGAAAGGTCGTCGTCTTCGGCGATGAACGGCGAAAACAACGACCTGAGTCATGCGGTAAGGCCTGGCTTTACAGCTCTACGGCCTTACGGCCTCACAGCTTCAGAAATCACTGCACCTGGGCGCGGGCGATCTTGCCGGTGAAGGAGTTGGCCTCGTCGGCGTCCTTCACGGCGTCCTTGTTCCAAGAGAACATGGCACGCAGCTTCGGGCCGACGGTCTCGATGCGCACGTTGGAGTACTCCTCCTGCAGCGCCTTGAACTTCGGAGCGCCGGCGTCCTGGTCGTCGATGAACTCCTTGGCGAAGGAGCCGTCCTGGATG
>UMFS01003533.1_pt1 | contig 21905 bp, 20 predicted proteins | sample 1965071 | NCBI WGS metagenome assembly UMFS01 (sample SAMEA4836052, study PRJEB28245) | human gut metagenome | biome: gut microbiome; material: fecal sample | place: Denmark | collected 2008
TAACTTCCAAAGTTGAATTGGGAGCTGCAGTACCCGTAACAGGGCACTGCGGCTCCTTTTTTGTTTGTGTTTGGCGGGCGGATGTGCTATCATAGAGAAAACGGAAAGAAGGGAGGACGAAAAGCAATGCGCAGTGTAAACAAAACGTCTCTCCGAATGGAGAGCATGATCGGATAAGGAGAATCCCTTATGAAAAAACAAACCATGACTCTTGCGGGCATCCCTGCCATCCTGTACGGCAGCCGGAGCCGGAATGTTTACCTCTATCTCCACGGCAAGAACGGCTGCAAGGAAGAGGCAGAACGTTTTGCCGCTACAGCCTGTGAAGCGGGCTGGCAGGTGCTGGCTATCGACCTGCCCGAGCATGGCGCACGGAAAAACAGCCCTGAGCGGCTTCTGCCGTGGGTGGCTGTGCCGGAGATAGAAGCCGTATATGCCCGCATGAAGCCGGTGTGGGCGCATATCCGGCTGTATGGCGTGAGCATCGGCGCGTGGCTTGCCATGCAGGCGCTGCAGGGAGACGCGCCGGAACAGGCCCTGCTGGTCTCTCCGGTGGTGGATATGAAAGCTCTCATCACGAATATGATGCAATATGCCCATGTGACCGAGGAACAGCTGCAGCGGGCAGGGGAGATCTCCACGGATCTTGGGGAGACCCTCTCATGGCCGTATCTGTGCTGGGTGCGGGAACATCCGCTGCACTGGCATGGCCGCACGCAGGTGCTGTATGGTGACAGGGATGCCCTGACCAGCCGCACCATGATCGAGCGCTTCCGTCAGGAAAGCGGGGCGCATCTGACGATCATGGAAGGCGGGGAACACTGGTTCCATACCCCGGTGCAGATGGCGGTCCTTCAAACGTGGGAAGAAGCAAACCTTTGATTCTTGTGCTTTGCAACTGGGCAGAAGGTTTAGAATGGCCTCCGCTTCGCTCTGGCCATTTCCAGCGGAAGTATTATTTTTATATTTGCAAACCAGCAAAGCCTGCGGGCTTTGCTGGTTTGCTTTTTCACGGGAAAGGTCGTGACCGTACACTGCATTTTTTGTGGTGACTATGCATTTTATCTTTGGGACTCTTTCTGTGAAAAAATGGTTTGGAAACGACCGCAGTCGTTTCCAAACCACAATATCAAATAAATTTTCCTCTGCTTATGGACAGAGCGCACGCGGAGGCCATTTCAAATCATAGAAGCTTACAGCAACAAAAACTGCCGCTGACGGTTTTTACGCCGTCAGCGGCAGTTTGCATTTACAGATTCAGTTCAGCAGGATCTGAAACTCAGACCTTTGCTTCGCTGTTGTGCTCAGCATTCTTATAGGCCTTGAAGGAGTGGAACACGATGTTCAGGCCCAGAACGATCAGCAGCACGGCCAGGATCAGCTGCAGGCCGTTTGCAATGAACACAGCACCCCAAGTGGTCTCGCCAGCGGGGATGGTGACAGCAGCGGCATTGCTGATGGCCTTGACCATGGCGATCAGGCGCTGCACCAGAGCGGTGAAGGTGACGCACAGCATGATGATCAGCGGAGGGAAGATCATCTTGTTGCTGCGGCCGGTGACCTTCAGGAACACGCACAGAGTGGCCAGAACCAGAGCGCTCAGCAGCTGGTTTGCAGAACCGAACAGGGGCCAGATGTTGGCGTAGCCGATCTTGGTCAGCAGGAAGCCGAAAGCCAGAGTCAGGAAGGTGGAGAAGTACACGTTGCACAGCAGCTTGCGCCAGCCCTCAGCATGCTCCATGTCGTCCACGCTGAACAGCTCCTGGAAGCTCATGCGGCCGATACGGGCCACAGCATCCAGACTGGTCAGGGCCAGTGCGGAAACGCACATGGTCATAAACACAGAGGCAAAGTGCTGGTCCAGGCCGAAGCCCACGAAGAAGCTGGCAACGCCGCGGCTGAAGACCTGGAACGGAGTGCCGTCTGCGGGGGTGCCGTCTGCGGCAGCAGAAGCACCGGCAACACACAGGGCGATGACAGCCAGCAGGCTTTCCAGCACCATGGCACCATAGCCGACCTTCAGCATATCCTTCTCATTGGTAACGGTCTTGGAGGAGGTGCCGGAAGACACCAGACTGTGGAAACCGGAAACAGCGCCGCAGGCAACGGTAACGAACAGGATGGGGAACATGGTGCCCAGCTTGGCGTTGGTAAAGCCGGTGAACACCGGCAGGTTCATGACGGGATGGTTGACGATCAGGCCCAGAACAGCACCCACGATCATGGCCACGAACATAAAGGTGGTCATGTGGTCACGGGGCTGCTTCAGCAGCCACATGGGCAGGACAGCGGCAAAGAAGATGTACACAAAGGTGATGTAGCTCCATGCAGCCTTGCCCAGAATGATGGGGAAGTTTGCACCCACCACAAAGGACAGCACGATGAATACGATGCTGATCACATTCTCTTTCCAGCCGGTGAAGTGCAGGTTCTTCTGCAGCAGGCCAAAGATCACGGCGAACACCATGAACATGATGGAGACCATGCCGGCAGCACCGTTGGTCTGGGCAGCCTCCACCAGAGCACCGTCAGCACCGTAGGCATTGAAGGTGCCGGCCACCATGTCGGCAAAGGCGGCGATCACGATGCCGCAGAACAGCCAGCAGAACAGCAGGAACAGCTTGCGGCCGGTCTTGCCGATGTACTTTTCGATCAGCATGCCCATGCTCTTGCCGTCGTTCTTAACGGAAGCATACAGAGCGCCAAAGTCGGTGACAGCACCGAAGAAGATGCCGCCCAGCAGCACCCACAGCAGCACTGGCAGCCAGCCGAAAGCAGCGGCCTGGATCGCACCGGTAACAGGGCCTGCACCGGCAATGGAGCTGAACTGGTGTGCAAACACGGTCCAGCCGTCGGTGGGAACGTAGTCCCGGCCGTCCTCATGGACAACTGCCGGGGTCTTGGCAGAGGGGTCGATGCCCCACTTGTTTGCCAGCCAGCGGCCGTAAAGCATATAAGCGCCAAACAGACACACGGCTGCGATCAATACGATGACCAGCGTATTCATTGTTTTTACCTCTTTCTTTTCTTGGCATCCGGCAAATGTCAGCGGCATGGGGGCGGCAGGGTGTAAAAAAGGCCCCGTCCTCCTGTGTTCGTTCCATTTGGGACGAACCATCGAAGACGAAGGCCTTCACATACACTGCACATCGTGTATGGAATACTCCGCGATACCACTTCGTTTGCTGCACAGGGCAGCCACTCCCAGCGTACATACATACGCAGCCCCGTAACGTGGGCAAAACGGCCATGCATTACTGGAAGGCGGGGTCAACGCCTTTGTTCACACAGGCTGCTCGCAGGGGAGAACGCTTTGCTCCTGACTGCTGCCCTTGCATCAGATGGGCGGCTCTCTGGGAGAGGGTGCTGCAAAGAATCATGTCCTGTTCATCGCATTTGCCGAATGATTGTCCGTATTTTAGTGCGGAATTCACAAATTGTCAATATCCTTGGAACAAGTTCGGAGGATACACTAATTCAGGAAAGCGTTCTGCAATAATTTTTAGGTGATTTTTGTTCATGCGTGAAACGAAGAAAACTATACACATCAACGAATGAAAAGAGTTCACGCCAAGGGCTTGACTTTCACACTTTGATGTGCTAAAGTGGTGATGCAAGAAAGAACCTGAACATTTCCGGAACATTTAAAAGAGGGAACGCTCCCAAAACCGGACAGTCCGCTGCGGCGGCAAGGAGAACATTCATGGCAGATAAAAATTCCAGAAGAAACCAGACCACCGATGCACTGTTTGATGCCATCCTCAGTCTGGAAACGCGGGAGGAGTGCTACAACTTCTTTGAAGACCTGTGCACTGTAAAGGAGATCTCGGATATGGCGCAGCGGCTGGAAGCGGCAAAGATGCTGCTGGACGGCAGAACCTACGATCAGATCGTGAAGGCAGTGGAGATCAGCACGGCCACCATCAGCCGCATCAACCGCTGCATCCAGTACGGCTCCGGCGGCTACCGCGAGACCATTGAAAAGGTGCGCGGCACCCAGAACCCGAAAAAGCAGAAGTAACACCGGCGTACCCGGCAGACATAGAATGGGGCGTACACCGCCCCTGACCGGACGAACGAAAGGAAGGTTTTATCATGTCTGCTGAGAACTGTATCGATACCACCCGCTGCCCCTGCCCCTGCCTGCCCAAGGTGACGCTGGAGCAGGCGGTCATTGACCTTGTGGAGAGCATCGCTCTGCAGGAAAATGCCCTGAGCCACATCCTGTGTGCCGAGAGCCGGAAGATGGATGCCGCCATGAAACTGGACGGTCTGGACCTGTGCAAGCTGCTGGAAGTAAACGATTCGGCCACCAACATGGTGCACGCCGTGGCAAACCTGGAGCTGGTGCTCAAGGATAAGCTGGAGTTCGTCTCCAACAACCTGTACTATCCGCCTGTGGATGCCGCAGCGAAGTAAGAAGATGCGGAAAGGCCTGTCCGGATGCCGGGCGGGCCTTTTCTCTGCTTGAATGCATAATTTTTGTAAAAACCATTTGTTGGAATTGCTGATAACGGGATTCTGTGCTATACTATACAATGTATCACCATGAAAGTGAGGAAATTTACAAATTGCTGAACTACGATGCGATCCTGTTTGATGTGGACGGGACCCTGATCGATTCCGCTCCCGGTATCATAAATACATTAAAAGAAGTCTTTGCCAGGATGGGCGTGGACACCACAAATGTGAACCTGCGCCGCTACCTTGGCCCGCCGCTGCGCAAGAGCTTTGGGGAGCACTTTACCGACCCGGCCCTCATTGAAAAGGCCACCGACCTGTACCGCGACAGCTACGCCGTCAAGGGCAGCCACGAGTGCGCCGCCTACCCCGGTGCAGCAGAGATGCTGCAGCGCCTGAAGGATGCGGGCTTTGTGCTGTGCACCGCTACCTCCAAGCCCACGCAGGTCGTCACGCCCATTCTGGAAGAAAAGGGCCTTGCAGGCTATTTTGATTTTATCGGCGGCGCGTCCATGGACGAGAGCCGCGACACCAAGACCGACGTGGTGCGCCATGTGCTGGCCCAGCCCATGATGCAGGGCAGGCGGGTGCTGATGGTGGGCGACCGCAACGACGACATGCGCGGCGCTGCGGACTGCGGGCTGGATGCCGCCGGTGCGCTGTACGGCTACGGCAGCAGGGAAGAGCTGGAACCCTTCCACCCGGTGCTGCTGGCCGAAAGCTGCGCCAGCCTTGCAGACCAGATCCTGAACGGACAGGCATGACCGGAAGGCCCTGTGCCGGAAACTAAGTGAATGGTGAGAGATATGAGAAATACACGACCGGAAAAGCAATCGCTTACTCCTATGCAGAAGCAGGCTGTGCTGGTGTGCAGTGTGTGCGCGCTGGCAGCCATTCTGACCATTGCCATTACCATGACGCTGCTCAAGCGCGGCAAGACCCCTGCAGCCCCGGGGGAACAGCCCTCCAGCGAGGTGCTGGTGCCGGGCGAAGAGGATATCTCGGATCACTACCAGATCAGCGAGACCTCTGCCGCCCTGCTGCCGGAGACCGCCGACGCGGGCGAGAGCTACCAGAAGGAAACGCTGTTCCTCGGCGATTCCAACACGGTGCGCCTGTACGCCAACGGTCTGATCAGCCTGCAGCAGTTCTGCGCCAAGGAGGGCATTGGCACCCATGCCGCCCTGAACGAGGGCATCGTTACCTTTAAAAAGGACAGCAACACCTACACCATCGCGCAGGCCGTGGCCAAAATGAAGCCCCGCCGCGTGGTCATCATGCTGGGCACCAATGATACCGGCATGAGCGTGGACGAGTTCATCAAGAACTACACCGCGCTGGTGCAGGCCATTCAGGAAAGCTACCCCTACACCGACATCATCGTGAACACGGTGCCGCCGGTGCCCGCAAACCACGCAAACTACCCCCACATGGACCAGACCAAGATCGACGACTTCAACATGGCCCTGCTGTCCATGTGTGAGCAGATGGGCCTGAAGTTCCTCAACAGCGCCGAAGCGCTGAAGGATGCCAACGGCTATGGCCGCGAGGATTACTACCAGACCGGCGATATCCACCTGAAGCCCGTGGGCCTGAAGGCCATGCTGAACTATCTGCGCACCCACGCTTACCAGACCGACGACCGTCGGCCCGACACCGCCAACATCCCCACCCGCGCCGAGTATACCCCGAACCCCAGCTCTGCGGTGACAGCACCCAGCAGCTCGGAGGCTGCAGGCTCTTCCGAAGAGCAGGGTGTGCTGTATCAGGCCAGCTACCGGGTGGACAAGACCGGCGGCACCCTTTCCAGCGGCAGCGACAGCGGCAAGACATCCCTCTCCTATGAAGTGACCAGCGCTGCCCAGTCCATCAGCGTGACGGCTGTGCCGCAGGACGGCTATGTGTTCGTCAAGTGGAGCGACGGCGTGACCCAGAAGACCCGCACCGATACGAACTTCAAGCAGAACGTGGACGTGACCGCCGTGTTTGCAGCGGCTTCCGTGCATATCAGCAGCACCGGCAAGGCCGTGCTGGGCGATTCCTACACCTTTACCGCAAAGCTGGGCGGCAAGCACCTCACTGCCGACAGCATCCGCTGGTACGCCAACGGTGCGGAAGTGCCGCAGGCGGCGGGCAAGACCAGCGTCAAGGTGGAGATCGACCCCTCCATGCTCAATGCGACCTTTAAGGTGTACGCAGTGGCAAGCTACAACGGCTGCACCGTTACCAGCAACGTCCTGAATGTGACGGTCAGCGGCGTAAGCTCCGGCAGCTCGTCTCACAGCTCCAGCAGCTCTGGCAGCACGTCGGGCAGCAGTTCTTCCGGCAGCACCAGTTCTTCCGGTGCATCGTCCGGCACCACCTCCGGGGCATCCTCCGGGGCTACATCCACCTCCGGCAGCTCGTCTCACAGCTCTTCCGACAGCTCGTCTCACAGCTCTTCCAGCAGTGAGAGCACGGCTTCCCCGGCAGGCTCGGCTTCTGCTTCCAACGGAACAGCCAGCTCTTCCCACAGCACCAGCTCGTCCCACGCGGACTCTGGTGAGAGCAGCTCGGCTTCCCATAGCAGCTCCAGCAGCGAGAGCAGCTCTGCAAGCTCTGGCAGCTCCCATGCGGCTTCGGAATCCAATGCCAGCAAGGAAGCCGCCAACGAGCAGTCCGCATCCACGGACTCCGCGTCCTGAGGCTGTCACCCCGGCCTGCCGTGCCGCATAGGCTGGCAGGAAGGGAGGCGTTTGCATGTACTACGAGGAACCCCGCATCCCGGCGCTGCCCGGGGAAGAGAACGTGACCGACGGCAGCGTGGACGATTACGGCACCGACTGGGAGAACGTGGACAACGGCGCGCTGGAAGAGGAAATGGCAAAGTGTGCTGCCACCCCCTGTGATGTCAAAACCACCTGCCCGGACAACGACCCGGAGCAGACGGACGTACCATCGTACGAAATTGTAACAGAATGATGTGAAGCCAGCTCTGTTTACGGCAGGGCTGGCTTCTGCCTGTTGTTGAGCGCATGGCAGCTGAGGCCATGGCAGAAGGAAAAGAGGGAAGGTTTATGGCAAAATATTATTGCGTGCTGTTCGATGCAGACAACACCCTGCTGAACTTTGACGCAGCCGAAAGCAAGGCACTGGCCGAAACGCTGGTGAACTACGGCATTGAGCCGGACGCAGAAACGGTGCAGACCTACCGCACCATCAACTCGGAGCTGTGGCGGCAGCTGGAAAAAGGCCAGATCAAGCGGGAAAAGCTCATGGCGGAGCGGTTCACCCGCTTCCTCAAAGCCATTGATGCCGCCGGTGACGGAGCCGAGATGAACCGCTTCTATCTGGAACAGCTCTCCACCCACCCGGACCTGATGGGGCCGGAAGTGCTGGATGTGCTGCGGGAGCTTTCCGAGGTGGCAACGCTGGCCGTTGTGACCAACGGCTTCCAGAAGGTGCAGATCCGCCGTCTGGCCGAGAGCGGTGTGCTGAACTTTATGGAGGACGTGTTCGTCTCCGAGAAGATGGACAGCGAAAAGCCGAACCGCAGAATTTTTGATGCGGCCCTGCGCGCCCTTGGCGTGGAGAACCGCGAGCATGTGCTGGTGGTGGGCGACGGCCTGAGCAGCGACATTCAGGGCGGCGTGAATGCGGGCCTTGACACCTGCTGGTATAACCCCAGCCACGCCGAGAACCCCGGCAAGGTGGTGCCCACCTACGAGATCGCAGACCTGAAAGAGCTGTACCCGCTGGTGATGGAGCAGGAAGAGCTGGCCAATGTGGGCCTGAAGAACCGCCGCCACCAGTGCTGAGCCAATAAGCGGATGGAGAACGGGATCATAAAACTATGCTGATACATTTGGAAAAACTAGGCAAGAGCTTTGGCGAAAAGATCGTGCTGCACGATGTGACCGCCAGTGTCGAGCGGGAGGACCGCATCGGCATCGTGGGCCAGAACGGCGCGGGCAAGACCACCCTGCTCAAGATTTTGACCGGCGAGTACCAGGACTACGAAGGTGAGTTCAGCGTGACCCACGGCGTGACGCTGGGCTATCTGGAACAGAACGCAAAGCTGGATGCCACGCTGGATCTCTACGGCGAGATGCGCTCCACCTTTGCCCCTGTGCTGGATGCCATGGCCCAGATGCAGGTGCTGGAACGCAAAATGGCCGCGCAGCCGGACGATACGGAGCTGCTGGCCCGGCACGACCAGCTGCAGAACATCGTGGATGCCGCCGACGGCTACAACATGGATGTGAACATCAAAAAGGTGCTGTCTGGCATGGGCTTTGCGCAGGATACATGGCAGAAGAACATTGCGGTGCTCTCCGGCGGCGAGCTGACGAGGCTGCGGCTGGCAAAGCTGCTGCTGGAAAAGCCGGACGTGCTCATTCTGGACGAGCCAACCAACCACCTGGACTTTGCCACCATGGAATGGCTGGAAAACTACCTCAAAAGCTATTCCGGTGCGGTGCTGGTGGTCAGCCACGACCGCTACTTCCTCGATAACGTGTGTACGAAGATCTGGGAGGTCTCCTACCAGACCATGACCACCTACAAGGGCAACTTCTCGGCCTACCTGCCCCAGAAGGAAGCCGCCGATGCCCTGCGCCAGAAGCAGCACGATGCAGATGTGGCACTGGCCGAAAAGCTGCAGGACTACGTGGACCGCAACCTTGTGCGCGCCTCCACCACCAAAATGGCCCAGAGCCGCCGCAAGCAGCTGGAAAAGCTGGAGATCACCGAAGCGCCCAAGGACGAGACCAACCAGCTCAAGTTCCGGTTTGAATATGACGTAGAACCGTGGAACGAGCTGGTGCTGCTCAAGAACCTGACCATCAAAATAGGGGAGCGCACCCTGCTGGAACCCTTTACCTACACGGTGTGCCGCGGCCAGCGGCTGGTGATCGCAGGCCCCAACGGCGCGGGCAAGTCCACCCTGATGCAGGTGCTGGACGGCAAGCGCCGCCCCTCCGGCGGCATGGTGCGGCTGGGCACCGGCGCACGGCCCAGCATCTTTGCCCAGCAGCAGAACCGTCTGGGTCAGGGCCGGGTCATCGATGTGATCTGGAACAAGTACCCCCGCATGACCGAGCTGGAGGTGCGCAGCCATCTGGCAAAGCTGGGCTTCCGGGGCGAGACGGTGTTCAAGCCCTGCGAGGCGCTTTCCGGCGGCGAGCTGGCCCGCCTGCGCTTTGCGGAGATCGTGCTGGAACGGCCCAACCTGCTGTTTCTGGACGAGCCCACCAACCATCTGGACATCTACACCCGCGAGAACCTTACCGAGGCCCTCATGGCCTACACCGGCACGCTGCTGCTGGTCACCCATGACCGCCACCTGATGAACAGTCTGGCCTGCCCCATCCTCTACCTTGAGGACGGCAAGGCCACCCTCTACCCCAGCTACGACGCCCTGATGGGCCGCAGCGCCCCGGCCCCTGCCGTGCAGAAGGCCGCCGAACCGGCCAAGACCGGCTACGGCAGGGAACAACGCCGCCGCCGCGCCGAGCTGCGCGCCAAGATTAAGGCCTGCGAGGACGAGATGGAAGCCTGCGGTGCACGCGAAGTGGAGCTGGACAACGAGATCAACTCCCCGGAGGTGTACAACGACCCCGACCTGCTGCGCCAGAAGAGCGACGAGCTGAGCGACTTGCGCTTCCATCAGGAAGAGCTGTTTGCCGCGTGGGAAGCTGCCATGGAAGAGCAGGAAAGCTACGAGCAGAGCCAGCAGACCGAAGAGTAAAGGAGAGTGCAGCATGCCCCAAAACAGACGCAGTTACGAAAAAACGCGCCGCATCGCCCTTTCCGGCCTGCTGTTTGCGCTGGCCATGGCGCTTTCGTTCATTGAGGGCACGCTCACCATCCCGGGCCTTTTGCCGGGCATGAAGCTGGGCCTTGCCAACATCGTGGTGATGTACGCGCTGTTTTTCATGGGGCCAAGGCAGGCGCTGGTGCTGGACGTGCTCAAGGCACTGTTCGTGTTTCTGGTGTCCGGCTTCACGGCGGGCTTTCTCTCGCTGTGCGGCGGCCTTTTGTCCCTGCTGGTGATGTGGGTGCTGTACTACCTGCTGCCGGTGCGGCCAACCTGGTTCATCCTGTCCGTATGCGGCGCACTGGCCCACAACATCGGCCAGCTGCTGGGCGCGGGCGTGATCATCTCGTCCTCGCTCTCGTTCTACTACGCGCCGGTCATGCTGGTGCTGGGCCTTGTGATGGGCGCACTGACCTCCATCACCCTCAAGGCCCTGCTGCCGGCTCTTGGCAAAATGGGCTTCAGTACACAGGAAAAGCGGGGGGAATAACCAACCGTCCATGCATCACAGTTGCATTTTGGCCGGAAATCAGTATAATAAGGAAACAACCTGCTATTTTTAAGATAAAATCTCTTGCATACAGCGCTGCCGCCGTGGGAAAGTGCGCGGCAGCCGGGAGGTGTTTGCACTATGAGTGAAAAAGTTACCATCAAGGTGGAGCGCAAAAAGCTGCATCTGCCCACCATCGCCCTGCGGGGTCTGGTGGTGTTCCCCAACAATCTCGTCCACTTTGAGGTGGGCCGCGAAAAGAGCATTGCCGCCGTGGAGTGGGCAATGGCAAATAATTCCAACGTGTTTCTGGTGGCACAGAAGTCCATGGACACCACCGAGCCGCAGCAGGCAGACCTGTTCAGCTACGGCGTGGTGGCCGAGGTCAAGCAGGTGCTGCGCGTCTCCGGGGACCTTGTAAAGGTCCTGGTGGAGGGCAAGTACCGCGCAAAGCTCAGTGCACTGGATGCCAGCGGCGATTTTCTGCTTTCGGAGGTGCGCCCGGCCCCGGTGCGCGCAGGCAAGGCCGACGATGCCGTGGAGACCGAAGCGCTGCTGCGCGCCCTCAAGGCCGGGTTTGACGAGTACCTTGGCATGAACCCGCGCCTTGGCAAGGACGTGGTGTTTGCCATCGTTTCCAGCGACGACCCCGCCTTCCTCAGCGAGTACATGCCTGCAAACCTGCTGTTCCGCTACGAGGACAAGCAGGCTGTGATGGACGAGGGCACCCTGAACGGACGGCTGAAAAAGCTCATCGAGATGCTGCGCCGTGAGTGTCAGGTGATGAAAATTGAAAAGGAGATCGCGGAAAAGGTCAACGAGTCCATGGACAAGAACCAGCGCGATTACTACCTGCACGAACAGCTGCACATCATCAGCGACGAGCTGGGCGAGGGCGACGACACCCACGCCGAGGCCGACGAGTACCGCCGCAGGATCACCGGGCTGCACCTTGCCGAGGACAGCGAGAAGAAGCTGCTCAAGGAGGTAGACCGTCTTTCCAAGATGCAGGGCTCCAATCAGGAGGCAACGGTCATCCGCACCTATCTGGACACCTGCCTTGACCTGCCGTGGAATACCTTTACGGTGGACGACCTTGATATCAGCCGCGCACAGCAGATTTTGGACCGCGACCACTACGGCCTGAAAAAGGTGAAGGACCGCATTCTGGAAACGCTGGCCGTGCGCAAGCTGGCACCGGACGTGAAGGCACAGATCATCTGCCTTGTAGGCCCTCCGGGCGTGGGCAAGACCAGTATTGCACGCTCCATCGCCGAAAGTCTGGGCCGCAAGTATGTGCGCATCAGCCTTGGCGGCGTGCGGGATGAAGCCGAGATCCGCGGCCACCGCCGCACCTACATCGGCGCGATGCCCGGCAAGATCATCACTGCCATGATCTCTGCCAAGAGCGCGAACCCCCTCATGCTGCTGGACGAGATCGACAAGCTGGCAGGCGACTTCCGGGGCGACCCGGCCGCAGCCCTGCTGGAAGCGCTGGACCCGGAGCAGAACAGCACCTTCAACGATCATTTCATCGATATCCCGTTCGATTTGAGCCATGTGCTCTTTATCACCACCGCCAACGATCTGGGCAGCATCCCCGGCCCCCTGCGTGACCGCATGGACGTGATCGAGCTGCCCAGCTACACCCGCGTGGAAAAATACAACATTGCCCGCAAGCATCTGCTGCCCAAGCAGCTCAAGGCCTGCGGCCTGACCGGCAAGGTCACGCTGAGCCAGAGCGCGCTGTACGGCATCATCGACGGCTACACCCGCGAGGCCGGTGTGCGCAATCTGGAACGCACCATCACCAGCGTGCTGCGCAAGTGCGCCCGCAAGATCGCCGCAGGCGAGGTGGAAAGCGTCTCCGTTACCGGCACCATGCTGGAACAGCTGCTTGGCCCCCGCTTCGTCAAGCCCGACTTCCTCAACCGCACCAACGCGGTGGGCATCGCCAACGGTTTGGCATGGACCAGCGTGGGCGGCGAGACCCTGCCCATCGAGGTGCAGGTGATGGACAACGGCAGCGGCAAGATCACCGTCACCGGTTCGCTGGGCGACGTGATGAAGGAGAGCGCTCAGCTGGCCGTTACGTGGGTGCGCGTGCACGCCGCCGAGTACGGCATCGACCCGGAAAAGCTCAAGAAGTGCGACCTGCACATCCACGCCCCGGAGGGCGCAGTGCCCAAGGACGGCCCTTCTGCCGGTGTCACCCTGACCACGGCGCTGGTGTCCTGCCTGTCCGGCATCCCGGTGCGCGGTGATGTGGCCATGACCGGCGAGATCACCCTGCACGGCAACGTGCTGCCCATCGGCGGCCTGCGGGAAAAGAGCATGGCGGCCTACCGCGAGGGCATGAAAACGGTGCTCATCCCCAAGGACAATGAACCCGACCTGTACGAGGTGGACGATGAGGTGAAGAAGAACCTTACCTTCCTGCCCATGCAGAGCCTGACACAGGTACTGAACGCAGCCCTGCTCAAGCCCCAGAACGCAAAGAAGGCCAAGGCTCCCAGCCGCACCCATGCAAAGAAAAAGGCGGCAGACGCCGCCATTGTGCCGCCCACCGCAGAAAAGCCCCAGCCCGGCGCGGTGTGCTGAGAATAATAGAAACCCTCTCAGTCACGGCTTGCGCCGTGCCAGCTCCCCCGAAGGGGGGAGCTTAAGGGATGTTTTCCACCAGATGAAAGAGCTCCCCCTTCGGGGGAGCTGGCGAGGAACGAAGTGACGAGACTGAGAGGGTTTGACGTACCACAAGAAAGGAAAGCTCCATGAATTACAACAAAGCTGATTTCATTGCCAGCTACGGCATTTCCAGCCAGCTGCCCGAGAGCGACCGCCCGGAGCTGAGCTTTTCGGGGCGGTCCAACGTGGGCAAATCCAGCCTCATCAATAAGCTGTGCAGCCGCAAAAACCTCGCCCGTGTGTCCAGTACGCCGGGCAAAACGGCTACCATCAATTTCTATTCGGTGGACGACTGCTACTTTGTGGACCTGCCCGGCTACGGCTATGCCAAGGTGAGCAACGCCGACCGTGAGCGCTGGGACGACCTCATCAACAGCTACTTTGAAGCACCCCGCCACCACACCCTGCTGGTGCAGCTGCTGGACTGCCGCCACGCCCCCAGCGCCGACGATGAGCAGATGCTGCGCTATCTGCACTATCACCAGATCCCCTACGTGGTGGCCCTGACCAAGGCCGACAAGCTCAAAAAGAGCCAGCTGGCCAAGACGCTGGAAGACTTTGAGAACCTCTGCCGCCCCTATGGCTGCCAGAAGGTGGTGCTGACCAGCGGCGAGAACGGCTACGGCATCCCGGAGCTGCAGGCGGTGCTCAATGCCGCTGTGGCCGGGGAACAGGAAGCGGAGTAAACCATGGCCTACAACGAATTTGCCTATTTCTACGATGAATTCAACGGCGAGGCCGATTATGATGCCCTGTATGCCCACATCCATGCAAAGCTCAAGGAGCACGGCATCCACGACGGCATCCTTGCCGACCTTGGCTGCGGCACCGGTGAGCTGACGTTGATGCTCACGCAGGCGGGCTATGATATGATCGGCATTGACCAGTCCGAGGAGATGCTCTGCGTTGTGCGCGATAAGGCCGAACAGCTGGGCCTTTCCGGCAGGCTGCTGCTGCTCCGGCAGGACCTGCTCAAGCTGGATCTGTACGGCACCATCCGGGGCGCGGTGTCCACCTTTGACACCTTCAACCACATCCCGGATCTCGACACCGCCATTGCCAACGCGGGCTTTTTCATGGAGAAGGGCGGGGTGTTCCTGTTCGATATGAACACGCCCTACAAGCACCAGAACGTGCTGGGCGACAACGCGTTCACCTTTGAGGAAGAGGATGCCGCCTGTGTGTGGCGCAACCACTACGATGCCGCCAACCGCCGCGTGGAGATCACCGTGGACATCGACTACCACGAGACCGGTGAGCACTTCCACGAGCAGTTCTATGAGTACACCTACGACCTTGACACCATCCGCACCGCGCTGGAAAAGCACGGCTTTGCGCTGGAAAGCGTCTGCGACGGCGAGACCTTCGGCCCGCTGACCGAGGACAGCCAGCGCTATTTCTTCTGCGCAGTCAAGCAGTATACACAATTGGAGGGATAACTTTATGGCAAATCTGATCCGCGGCCTGTCGGAGAACGGCGGGGTCGTGTTCTGTGGCGTGGATTCCACCCGGATCGTCCGCAAGGCCGAAAAGCTGCACACCACCAGCGCCACCTGCAGTGCGGCACTGGGCCGTCTGCTCACCGGCGCGGCCCTGATGGGCTCCATGCTCAAGGACGACCGTGACCAGATCACCCTGCGTGTGTCCGGCGGCGGCCCGGCGGGCGTGGTCATTGCCTGCACCGACGGCACCGGCAACGTGAAGGGCTGCATCGATCACCCCTTGGTGGAGCTGCCCGCAAAGCCGAACGGCCACCTGGATGTGGGCGGCGCTGTGGGCAAAGACGGTGTGCTCACCGTCATCCGGGACAACCGCCTGCAAAAGGAGCCTACCGTGGGGCAGGTGCCGCTGGTCTCCGGCGAGATCGCCGAGGACCTGACCGCCTACTACGCCTACAGCGAGCAGGTGCCCACCGTCATGGCGCTGGGCGTGCTGGTGGACAAAGACCTGTCCATCCTGTGCGCAGGCGGCTTTATGGTGCAGCTGCTGCCCGGTGCCACCGATGCGGAGATCGATCAGCTGGAAAAGAACATCGCGGCCATGCCGTCCGTCACCACCCTGCTGCACGAGGGCAAGACCCCCGAGGACATGATGCAGCTGGCGCTGGCGGGTTTTGACCCCAACGTGCTGGACGAGCGCGATGTGCACTACCAGTGCGACTGCAGCGCCGAGCGCACCAAGGAGATGCTGTTCAGCCTTGGCCGCAAGGAGCTGGTGAGGATGCGCGACGAGGACCCCGCCTGCGAGGTGGTGTGCCACTTCTGCCACAGCAAGTACCAGTACGACCTCAACGACCTGCTTGCCGAGTACGACGCGCAGGCGGCGGAACGTGCCGCTGCAGAGCAGGGGACTTGACAAACCGCTAAAAAACAACTATACTACAAATAGAAAAGGCGCTGTCCGCAATGGTCAGCTCCCTCCGGCTAGATAGTCAATAAGAATGACCGCTTACCGTTTGGAGATTGGGGCGGTCATTTCTTATTGTTATGGATCTCTTTGAAGATTGCCCATGCGATCTGAAATGTAATCCCAACTGTGCCGCCAACAATGACGAACAGCTGCAGAACCTCTTCCAACTTCATGATGCATCCCCCCTTCCGCGTTTGCGAACGGGGGAACAAACAATAAGCTTTTACGTCCCCCGGACGCTTGCCGGAGGGAAGCATGACCACCTGCGCTTGCAGATAGCACCTTAACGCCACCCTTTTGGGGTGGCATTTTTAGTTTAGCATACTTTTTGACGAATTACAATGGAAATCCTTTCACCCGCAGATGTCCGCTGCCACGGTGTAGGTGACGGTATAGTCCAGTACATTGCCGTTCACGGTGCAGTCCTCTTTGCGGGCGATGTGCTCCGCGTCCGGCCATGCGGCGTACAGCGCCTGCAGGCTTTGCAGCCGGGCCAGCGCGGCGGCCTGCGCTTCGGTGCGGTGCAGCGTTTCCGGCTGCTGCACATAGCGGCAGGTCTCCTCCACAGAGCAGGGCAGGGCAAGGCCCAGCAGCGGCACCTCCGGCTGGAAGTGCCGGAGGATCACCGCCGCATGTTCCGGCGCAGGCGCGGCGGGCAGGGAGAAGGTGTGCCCGAACGCTGTCACCCGGTATGCGCGGGTGCACGCGCCGGTGTACTGCTGCACCGTCTCTTCCAAGGGTACGGTGCGGGTGTCGCTCCACTCAAACTGCGCAACCACCGTTCCGGCGGCGGGCGCAAAGATCAGGGTGCCGTCCCGCTCGGCGCGGGCTGTGCCAATGAGGCCCTGCCCGGCTTCCACCTGCTGGCCCGGCTGCACCAGCATGGTGCCGCTGGTAAGGTTCGTGCGCAGAACAGTGCCGCCGCATTTTGCCCGGATGCCGTGCAGCGTTCCGGCGGCAATGTCCGGCTTGGGCCTGGCCGCGGCGGCTTCCACCACCAGCCGCCCTTTGGCAAAATTCAGGCTGGCCCAGGAGAACTCGCCGCTGTGCAAAAGGGCGTACTCCCCGGCGGTGAGCTTTGCCTCGGTCACAGCCGCACCGGGCTGCAGGCCCGCTTCCCGCAGGACGGCGCAGGCCCGCGCAGCCTGTCCGGTGGTGAGGGAAGAGGTGTCCGCATACCAGACGAACTGCTGTGCAAAGAGCAGCAGCGGCACAAACACCGCCAGCCCCGCCCAAAGCCCGGCCCGGCGCAGCAAGGGGCGCAGGCAGAAATACAGCCCCAGCTTCCGGCGGATGCGCAGCCGCACCCGGTGCTTGCGGGCCAGCGCGGCAAGGCGCGGGTACTGCCACGCGGCGCACCGCCCGCCAAACCCTCCCGGCAGGGCCGTTACCCCGTAGGGATGCAGCCCGGCCCGGGCGGCAGCGGTAAGCAGGGCTTCGGTGCTGCCATTGCATGCGGTGAACTCCACCGCGGCCCAAAGGCTTACCGGTTCCATGGGCACCTCCTAGTCATCCGCAAAGTCCGTGCGCACGAACCGCCCCCGCAGGGTCAGGCGGCTGGCGGTAAGGGTGACGATCTTCAGCCCGTCGCCGTAGATGGTCAACCGGCCATGGGGCATCTGCAGGCACAGCCGGTCGGGGCTGTAGGTCAGGATGCGGCAAAAGTGCTCCACCTCCATGCGGCCCCCGCTCAGGTAGACGGCAGGGGCGTGGTAAAAGCCCTGCGGCGGCTGACGGAACAGCAGGGCCAGCCAGCTTTGCAGCAAAAGCCGCTTTTTGCGCTTGGCACACATCCCATTCCCTCCCATCCCGCAGTTCTGCCCGCGGCGCGCTGCTACATATATATGGATGCGGAGGGCTGAGTTATGAATCGAAGCTGGAATTTCCGGCGGGGCGTGCTGCTGGCGTTGGCAGGGTACACGGCGTTTCTGGTGTTTGCCGCGCCGCAGCGCTGTGCCGATGCCCTGCAGGCGGGGCTGCGGCTGTGCGGCGGGCCGCTGCTGGTATCGCTGTTTCCGTTCCTCATCGTATCGGCGCTGGCGGCAGGCTGCGGGGCCGGGCAGTGGCTGGGCTTTGTGTTCCGGCCTGCGGCGCGGCTCATGGGCATCCGGGCAAAGGGTGCGGGCGGCGTGCTGCTCATTGGGGCCTTGGGGGGCTTTGCACCGGCGGCGGTGGCTGCGTCCGAAGCCGTGCGCACCGGTCAGCTCACTTCCCGGCAGGCCTCGGCGCTGCTGCCCGCCTGTGTGTGCAGCGGGCCGTCCTTTGTCATCCTCACGGTAGGGCAGCAGATGCTGGGCAGCCGCGCGGTGGGGGTGCGGCTGTTTGCGGCCCAGCTGCTGGCGGGATACCTCACGGCGGCGCTGCTGTGCCGGATGCAGGGCGGGGCCGGGCAGGCTCCACCCGCGCAGGGGGAAACCATTCCGCTGCCCGCACTGGACGCGGTGATCGCGCAGGCGGCAGTGACCTACCTGAAGCTCTGCGGCTTTGTGCTGTACTTCCGGCTGCTGGCGGCAGGGTGCGGGGCATTGCTGCCACAGCCGTGGGCGGCGCTGCCCGCCATGCTGCTGGAAGTGTGTTCCGGCTGCGATCAGGCCGCCCGCACCGGGCTGTGGGCCAGCACGCTGTGCTGTGCGGCGCTCAGTGTGCAGGGGGTGTCGGTGCTTTTGCAGGTGCGCACCATCTGCCCGGCCGAGATCTCGCTGCGGCCTTTGCTGGCAGCGCGGGCGGTGCATCTGCCGCTTTCGGTGGCGCTGTTCTGGCTGGGCAGCACCGTGCCGGTGCAGGCCGTGCAGACCTTTACCACCCTGACCGAACGGGTGGTGGTGCTGCGCCGCGTGCCGCTGGACTGCGCCCTGCTGGCCTTTGCCGTGTGCTGCATCACGGTGGAGGAGTTGGCGAGGAGTTAAGGTGCGGGCCGCGTGCTGGGCTGTGGGCTGGGAGTTTCTCCAGCGAATGTCCGGGAAGTGGGGCCCCGTGCGTAAGCACAGGGGCGGAACCGTGGGTTCTGCAACTGAAACGACCGCCGCCAATGGCGGAAACAGGGAGTTGCAGTTGGGGCCGCGGCCAGCGAGACGCAAGCGAATGCGACGCGGCTGCTGGGTGCCGCAACCCGTTGCTGTTCGCGGAGAAAGCTGCCAGCACGCAGCCTGCGGTTTCGGGGAACTTTATCAGGTGCTACTGTAGGAGCGTTATCTGAGCAAGTTTAAACTTTTAAATGATACAACGATTAAAAAGTAACTTTGTCAAGGTGAGAAAGTTCCATTGTTCTGAGAAAGTTCCAACTTTGTCAAATATCCGAACTTTGTCAAGCTGACAAACATCAAATTTATAACGTAGATAAGTATTTAAAATGGAACTTTGTCAGATGTTTCTCCACAGTAGCAGGTATACCAGCGATTCCTGCCATCTTTTCCACGTATCGCTTGCTTTGCGATTTGGCTGGACTTCGTGAGGTCACTGTACACACGGTTGTATGTACTGTCGCTGCACCCGACCTCCCGCAGGACGGCGGCGCGCAGCTCGTTGCTGGGCATCGACCCAAGGCGGCTCTCGGACAGAACGTTCAGGATGGCGCTGCGGGTGTCCTGCCGGGTCTCCGCCGTGCGCACCCGCCGCTCCTCAATGAAGTCGGCATCCTTCTTGTCGGTGTAGCCGTCAAACACGGCCCGCGCGGTCTTTACGCCCTCCACCTCCACATCGTCGATGTGCAGCAGCACCGTCTGCTGGGGGCGGGCGTAGCTGTTTTTCTCGTGGCTGAGATAAATTTTGCCGTCGTTCTTGGCGCGGCCCATCATCAGCACGCTGCGGGCCATGTCCCAGATATCCGAGCTGTCGGCCAGACGTGCGCGGCCGGAAACGCCCTGCTTTTTGTTGGAGTGCATCACGATGAGCACCGCGCAGCCCTGCTTTGCGGCAATGGCGCGCAGCGGCAGCAGGGCACCGCGCATCTGGTTGCGGCTTGCCATCTCCACATCGGAGGGCAGAAAGCTCTGCAGCGGGTCCACGATGAGCAGCAGCGGCCCGGCCTTGGCGGCAAAATCCGCCAGTGCCTGATCCTTGAGGGTAAGGGGCTGGCCGGTCTTGCCAAAGTAGTCGTCGGCGGTCAGCACCAGCACCCGGTTCATGTCGGCCCCGGCCGCCAGCAGACGGGCCTTGAGCACCTTGCCGGGGTCGTCCTCGCCCGCAAGCAGCAGCACCTTGCCGGTCTGCTGCGGCGGCAGCGGAAAAAAGCCGGAGGTCTTGCCCGCCGTCACATAGGCAATGAGCTGTGCCTGCCAGATGCCCTTGCCGGTGCCGCCGTCGGCACCCAGCAGCGACACTTCGCCCAGCGGCAGCAGCTGCGGCACCAGCCACGCCACGCTCTGCATGGGCACATCGGCCAGCAGGCCGGGCTGCGCCGCGCTGCCCTCCAGCGCAAGCTTGCGCTGCTTTGCGTCCGCGTTCACGGCTGCCATAAAGGCTGCGGGGTCGGCCTGCCACGCCTGCTTGCAGGTGTTGAGCCATTGATCGATCTTGTAATTGACGGCGGGCAGCTGCATGTTGCAGGCTGCGCCGCGCACGTCGTCCAGCAGGTCTTCCCGTGCATCCGGGTCGGTCTGGTGGAACATTACCGCAAAGGTCAGGCGGCTGAACAGCTGCTGCTCGGTCCTGCAGGCATCCAGCATGTTCAGAAAGTCTGTGCGGTCCTGAATGGATACTCCCAAAATACATTTCTCCTTTCGCTGTGGTTTATAACTGGAAGCAAAACCAAATGTTGTTACTATAAGTATAACTCTGAAAAAACAACGTGTCAACAAATAGTTTTTGCGCAAAAAGCCACAGCTTCCGGGGTGAAAATGCACAGGAAAATGGGGAAAGAAAAAGAGAAGGCGGGCACCTTCTCTTGACAAAACGGCCTTTCTGACGAAATACAATAAGAAGACACAGAAACGACGCTTTGTAAAATTTTATGGTGCGTAGTTGCTTTTTGAAAAAAGCAGAGTATAATAAAAGTGAGAAAGTAAGAAAATCGCACAAAGGAGGATGAAGGATGCTGACGGAATTGAGGACAAAATCCCAGATCACCATTCCAAAGGATATTGTAATGAAGATGGGCCTGCGTGAGGGCGACAAGCTGGAGATCGTGGAGAAGGATGGCGTGATCGAGCTGATGCCGGTAGCCGTTTACCCCAAAAAGTATCTGGACGAGCTGCGCAGCGAGATCAACGAAGCAAAGGCCAAAATTGCGGCAGGGGAGCAGCCGGTGTTCGACACTGTGGACGCACTGTTTGAAGCGCTGGACGGTGCGGACGAATGAATTACAAGATCACCTACACCAAACGATTCATAAAGAACCTGAAGCGTTTGAACGCAGCGGAGCGGGCGCAGCTGAAAAAGAAGCTGGAAATTCTGGAAATGGACCCGCTGTATCCGTCGCTGCGCACAAAGCGTATTCAAGGCACGGTAGACTTGTTCGAGTTCAGCGTAAACATGGATGTGCGGGTCATCTGGCAGTACGACGGTGATACGATCATTCTGCTGTTGGACATTGGACACCATGATATTCTGAATCAATTTTAAAAGCCTGTAAACACGATAAAAAGGCCGCTGCACGGTTCACATGCAGCGGCCTTTCCATTTGATGGGGAGTATTCAGCGGCGGTTTACTGGATGCCGGTCACAGGGTAGTCCTGATCCTCAACGGCCTTCTTCAGCACGTCGTCGGCGACCTCGGCGTTCAGGGTGACGATGGCGGTACCGGCCTCGTGGCTCACCACGGCCTCGTCCACCTCGGGCAGGGCTTCCAGAGCCTTCTTCACGCGGGCTTCGCAGTGGCCGCACATCATGCCTTCCACCTTCAGGGTCTTTTTCATAGCAGTGTCCTCCTTGGTACTCTCTTTATTTGCAACCGCTGCGGGCTGTGCGGAGACAGCGGGCAGGGAAGCAGCATTTTTTGCCGCACGATCGTGCTTTGTGCTGTGCACGTCGAACAGGTTCAGGCGCAGGGCGTTGCTTACCACGCAGAAGCTGGAAAGGCTCATGGCAGCAGCACCGAACATGGGGTTCAGCGTCAGGCCGAAGGGG
>UMFS01046037.1_pt1 | contig 21846 bp, 16 predicted proteins | sample 1965071 | NCBI WGS metagenome assembly UMFS01 (sample SAMEA4836052, study PRJEB28245) | human gut metagenome | biome: gut microbiome; material: fecal sample | place: Denmark | collected 2008
CCCTGCATCTCATCATCACGGGACAGACGCTCGTAAAGTACTGTTGTTCTGTTATCTTTAGCCATTTTCTCAGCTCCTTGGTTATTCCTTCAATAATGTTACTCAAAGGCTCTGCCCCCTGTCCTTATTCTTTTCCCGGCTCCGTTCTCTGTTCTTATTCTGTGATACTGCATCCCTGAAGCGTTTCAGTTTCTCCCTTACGGAAGTCCTGCCCTTTCGTTTCTCATTACCATAAACAAATTCCTTGAATGCCTGTGCTACTGCATCGGCATCCCTGCCCTTGAAAAATACCACATATTTCGGCGGGTCTGTTGTCTTGTCTTTCTTGACGGCAAAATCAACATTATATTTACGAGCTACCCGCTCAAAGGATTTGATATTGCCGTCCGTCACTTCAATAGACGAAACTCCCACGCCTTCGCCAACCAGCTTTTTCACAGAAGTTTTACCTTGCGTTTTCTGTGCTTTCTGCCTGCGGTAGTTCAGATACATCCGCATTGCAGCCTTCAAGACATTGACATCCAGTTTAGCGGTCTTAATTACAAGAGCGATTGTTTTCTGCGTTACTTCCTCTTGCATAAGTACCTCCGATCTGCATTTCCATGTGCGTATGCTCCGCTAAGGTGGAACATACAGCCGATGTAATAAATACCTCATAACTCTCCTTTCTGCTTCTGGACATCGTGTCCAAAAGCAATAAAAAAAGGGCAGCTATAAATCTCTCGACTTATAACTGCCCTGACGCTGTTATATTTTCAAAATTTTATCCCAACTTGTTCATGTAACATTTCATTAAGCTAAAGTTCTACATCTTCTTCGTCTTCACTCTGAACTTCATCAAAAATATCCTCAATACTCTCCCTTATGCTTTCTTCTTGTGCTATAAAGCTTTCCCATTCATTCAAGAGTTCTCTTAGTTTATCAACAATTCCATAGTCTTCTAAATATACGCCTTCTTCAAATGCATCCGCAATGCCACCATCATCATCTAATTTAACTTCGCCATATGAAATGTCAACCTGTGCATACCACACCTCCTCTTCATATTCGCCTCGCAATCTAATATCAATTTCATCTTTCTCTCCTGTACTTGGCAACAAATACATCTCATCAAATTCCAATGTGTATTCTTCTTGCTCTAAAGAATAGACATTATACTTTTTTCCATATTCTATACATTCAAAATGACCTTCTATTTTGTATTCAAGTAATTCAGTATATTTTTCCTTAGACCATTCCTGTAATGTAAATATCCCCTCCAATGTGTCTTCTTCGATATCTGGACATATCTCAGACAATTTCATCAATAAATTCTTTAAAGAATTAGTATGGACATTCGACAATAAATCTATAAATCCATCTTCATAAAACCATTTCAATTCTTCAATACTATCTTTAATACTCGAAAAACCTTCACTTAAATTATTTAGCGCACTACTAAAATCCGATAGTTGTAACACTTCCTCAACATTGCTTTCAAAAGAGCTTAAGGAAGAGAGTCCTACACTTTCTCTTATGATATCTTCTATATCACTTTCATATTGTTCAGCTATTTCACGCTCCCTTTCTTTCATATCTTCTTCCATCTCTTCGAGCAATTCAGCATTTTTAACATTATCTCTGAATTCTGAACCAATAAGTTTTTCAAAAGAACTGATATACTTAACAATATCCTTTAAATTCTTTTTTTGTAAATCTTCAAGTATATCTGGATGTAATTCACTCTTTTTATTTGGATTAGAAAAATCTTTATAATTTCCAGTAACAAAATAAATTATGTCTTTCTCGTTTACAGCTACAAATTGATTAATATTTATTAAAGATTCTGTAATCACACCATCTCCATTTGATTCTTTCCCAACTTTATGAAATGGTGCTCTCTTATAAATTTTTCTCTTTAACACCATATCCATCAACGAAATATCCTCAATTTGAATACAATTTTTGTGACTAAATATCAAATCAATGGACTTAAAAATATCTGCTTTATAAGCCTCTCGTTTTGAATCGAAAAGTGTTAATGCATCATTAAGTTCTTTACGAGCCTTCTTTTTATAAACTGATAAATCCAAGCCCTCCATCTCAAGTGTTGACACACCATAAAGATTTCCTATATTATCTAATACTTTTTCAATTTGCTTCCCGACATTATTTATTTCTTCATTTAAATGTCTATATGTTTCTGTTTTAATAATTTCTGGTACAACAAGCTTTATTTCATCAAAATCTAACAATTTCAGAAATTTATTCAACAATTTGTTATTAATTTGATTTCTCCGGTCAACAACCATATCAATAATTATATTAGTATCTAAAAGCACATAGTTCATAAATCAAATCTCCTCGTATTTTTTATACCTTCATCTCCAGAAGTAATACTTGTAACTGTCCTAATGCCGTTATAATAATTAGTAAAATTTTTCTATTTCTTCTAGCAACTTTTCAATATCATCATTTTTATTTACATAATCCATATAAGTTGTTCTACCTGATTTCAAATATAATAACCATCCTTGCAAACACATAGTGTATTCATCATTCAAGTCCGTTAAATCTGCATATTTCCCAACATAATTATTATATGCACAATATTCTTCAAATCTTACAGGGTACAAATGTGGATAGTCACATTCTTCTATAAGCTTCACATATCCGTCTGCATCAATGACTAGTCTGTTATTCTTTGAATCATCTCCGTTTCTCAATTGTATTTCCAATTCCTCATATGTAAACAAATGACTTGGTTTAACTAATCGCTGTATCTCAAGATCAAATATTTGTTCATATCCAATATCAAATTCAACTCCTGCCTTTTCACATTGTTTCTTAACGAAATTTTGCAGTTCATTAACTAATTTTATAGCAGTATTTTTATCATAAACTAAATATCTCTTAACATCCTCTGTTTCACATTGAAATTCCCCGTTCTCACAGAGATAGTTTTTTTCAAAATAGCTGTTTTCTAATCCATACTTTATGCAATAACCAATTTTCTCATCGTGGCTTCTTATTACATCCACTATATTTTCAGAAAAATCCCATTGTTTTATATTTTCAATTACAAATGCTTTACATTTTTTATACTTTTCTCTTTGCCTTTTCCTCTCTGCCTCCTTTTCAATAGGATTTTCTATTGATGCAAATGGATTCTTATTTGCCAATCTCATAAATATTTCATATGGAAATGTTAATCTACATTGCCTTAGATTTAAAATATACTTTTTAAACTCCTCTGCTGTCATTTTACTATGTCGAGCATCATATGTACCGCTGATATCATTATATATAGATGTTTTTGCAAAGATAACAAAACTCCCCTTTAAATACCTATATACAATTCTGTAGTCCTTGGGTAAAGGTGTACCATCCTCATAATAACCATAGTTTCCACACTTCCATGAAATATAATGCCCCGATACATCCTCCGTCAAATTTTCGTATATTTGACCATCATCAATTTCAAAAATAGGCTCCAGTTCATCTAATTCTAAGCGAAAATAACTCCATATATAATCTTTCTCAATATTCTCAGCATATAGACATTTAGGCTTAACAATTACATTACCCAAAGATTTTATACAAATACACCCATCTTCTCCTGTTTTTTCTGCAGATTCAAAATCTTCACCGCCACCACTCGGAACAAACATGTGATTAATATTCGGCATCCTTCCAAGAAAATTTAATACTGTTATAATATCATCAACATTACTCCACTTGGCTGAATCTGGTACAATTTTTCCAAACAAAGTATTTTGGATAAATTTCCACTGGCTTAAATTACTTTTTTCAAAATCCGCTCTTATTTCTAACCATTCTTTAAGTCGTTTTGCAAACTGTTCCATTGTTGGACGAAGTTCCGGTTCCTCACGTGTAGAATCATATAACAATTCTTCTAATTCAACAATATGCTCCCCTTTTAAAATTCCTGACAATCCCATTAGTTTGCTCTCTGCATCATATGTTCCATCAAATCCTGTTTCATTACGTGTCAAAAGCATCCATAAAGTTTTTGCTAAAGAATATACATCTGCTTTTTTGCCATCTGAATCTTTTGCATTTCTTTTCATTTCTGGTGCAATCGTTGTCTTTGCCCCTACTGACTCTTTTATCTTAGTCAAATTTTCTTTTTCTGGATAATCAACCAGCCCGAAATCCCCAAAACAATATCCACCCTTATAAAAATATATATTACTCGGCTTAATATCCCTATGAACTATTCCTTTTTTATGCAACACATTCATTACATTTGCCAGTTCAATTACACAATTTGCAATTTGTTCTACTGATTCCTGTCCTGAAAACTTTTTTGCTATCGGCTCTGCAATTGGCATTGCATACCAATACTTCTTTTTATTATTTTCATCTGGCAGTCCAGCATCAAAAATTGGAATTATTCCTTTAACTGAATCCTGTATTTTTTGTACTAATCGTGTTTCTATACAAAACCTGTCTTTTTTTTCTTCAAAAAATCTTCCTCCAGTCTTTAATTCCTTAAGTGCTACCATACTCCCTGTTTTTACATTCTTTGCCAAATAAACATTTGCATTTCCTCCGCTCCCTATCGGTTCAGAATTTTCTATTTTATAGTCTAAATATGCCATATCCTTTTCTCCTTTTGCAAAACTACCTTAACACGATATATTTATTCATCTATTTCATTTAACCTATTGCTAATTGAAAAAACAAACTCTATAACACTTAATGCATTAAACAACTGTATACACTCATAGCGTTCAATCACTCTACAACTCTTTCCATGCAAAAGCCAATTTCGATTAATATAGGGCGGTTCTACTCCATTTTCAAACGAATATTCACCATCTACAAACAGTCTATTCAAAAATTCAATAATAGAAGGATACATATCCAAGAATAAAAATCTCTTAGTAAAAAAAGAATCTGTCCTACAAAACTCTGTCTGTAAATGATCTTCGAATCCTTCCATTGAATACTTTTGTTTATACCGAATCCCTTTGGGGTAATTCATTAACTCATTTGTTCTTGCTTCTATTACTGCCACTAAATACATTGCTGATGTCATGTAATCCTCATGTTCAAAGTAATATTTTGCTTTAGAAAAGTATCTTTGATTTGGCTCTTCACAATATTTATGTTCCAAGCTATGAAAAATATTTTTTAAAATACATCCATTATCTCCCTCAAAATAAGAAAGGATTTTGTTATCTTCTTGACTAGATAAAAAATCATACCATTCCTTAATTTCTCTGGGATTGGAATGTTCTGAAACAACACAACCAGTTCGTCCCAGTTTCTTACATACTTCCATTTCGTATGAATATTTTTCTTCAAATTCCGTTTGTGATAACTTCTCACTTTCTTTAGTTTCAGCAATGAAATTTTTCATATCTTCATTAAGAAATTGAAGAGATATGTTTTCTGTTACATTTTTTAAAGCTGAACTAAATTGCTGTAGTGAAGCATTCAGTCTTTCAATTTGTTCGTTATCAAAATTACAAGCAAGCGTTTCTCTTAATTCTTTTAGCAGTTTTGATATTCTATCCTAGTAAAATTCCATATCCATCTTCCTCTTCAAAATTTGTACTTCTGAAACATCACACCCTGCACATCATTTAGTATAATGATAAATTGCATACAGTTCTGTATATATTTTGTTACCATCAACTTTTATATTATCAAGCAATAACGCCTGAAACAAAACATTCCCCACTTTCTTCAGCTTTACCATTCCATACTATTTCTCTGTAGAACCATCGATCTGCACTCCTTGTACAGCAACTTCTTTTCTTGTCACCAGACAATGCGTATATAGTGCCATGATATATTTATCTGACATCAGAAAGGCATATGTTTCGTTCCCTTGATATGTATATCGGCACTTTTCCAGATTTTCTTGCGGTATATCCAAATAACATCTGACCGTTTCCAGATATACATCTCCATTATACTGCGGCTTAAGCTTTTTGGCATACCTTCTGATTGTTGCAAATATATTATTTCTTTCCATAGCTGTCTTGATTCTCTTAAATACAGGCTTTTTCCCTCGCAGGTCCATATAAACATTATTTAGGATAGTCTTTCCGGCATGCTGTTTGAAATCACCTATCCGCAACAAATACGATAACACCTCCAGCAATTTCTCTCTTGACGTAATCTCCTGATACGAATAGTTCTTCCACCGTATACTGCCTGCACTCATTGATCTGTTCCTCTGCGTCCTTGTAATCATCCACTCTTGGTGTACTGTTGCAGTACAGATTAAACGCCATTCTGACTACTTTGACGCTTCCGCTGGTCTGCCAGCCTTCCTGTAAACATTCTGTCTTTACACAGCCTGTCTTAAAATCATAAATGCGATTTGCATTTCTTCTGGTATCGTTGTTAATACCAATGCAATAGCAAAGTGCCTTGTGGTACACATCCTGATACCTTACCTCTTTTAATTTCTCGTAGTAGAATTTCTCATGTGCATCGCTGATAAAAATAATGTTCTCTGCACCTAACGCTGTACTATTCATGTTTTGAACCTCCTTCTTTGAAAATAAAAAGAACTTTACTAATTGTTTTTCACAACTAATAAAATCCTAAGTTTCATATTCATTTCTAAATTCATGCTATGTATTTCTTACTTTTAGTAAATTCTTAGTAAAATGTTCCCTTAGAGTCCAAAACATACGATAAATTCAAGGTTTTAAGAGTTTTCGGAAAATAGTGCCGTGGCAGATAAAAAGTACTTTTATCATAGTTTTTCTACTTAACATAATAACCTCACCAGACAACAATCCAGTGAGGTCATATAATCACGCTTTCTGTTTAGTTACAAACTCAATCTTGAGAGCCATCCCCATACCATCCGCTAATCTTTTAAGCAAATTAAAAGAAGGATTTCGTGTTCCATTCTCAAGCTTGCTGATATCTGCCTGATTAATACCATTACGTTCTAGTACATAATGTATCTGTGCTAACATCTCAGTATCATCCAATACTCTTGTCAGACCAACAAGTTTTTCATCATCCCAGACGGTAAGCACAGTTGAGGAATTCATAAGAGCCTTATACAGTCAATCTGGATAATTTCCTGATATCCAATGAACCGATAGAAATAACTTTTGAATCTGTTCTTTCGTAAACTTTTTTTCTTCTGTATATATAAGCATAATCTATTTTTCCCCCTATCTGTTATGATCACATCTCTGGCATTGCAGCATTTCATTTTCAACATCATCTTTATAAAAACACCTGACCATTGGCAAATATTCTGCAAAATAGGCACAACAGATTTTCCTTTTTGTGTCAACATATACTCTACCCTTGGTGGGATTTCATCATAGGATTTTCTTTCAACAATCCCAACTTCTATCAGGTCTTTTAATGTTGCGGCAAGTACTGCATCCGTAATATTGCACATTTCTCTTCGAAGTTCACTGTATCGAAGCTTTTCGGCTGCAGATAACACACATATTATGCGTGATTTCCATTTTCCACCAAATATTGCCAATCCATATTCAAGTGGGCAACGTATATCATCATCTAATTTTTTCTCATATTTTGCCATTAAAAATCACCTTCCAGCTCTACGCATCACTGCTAAAGCCTCTTGTCTATTAAACTCATTCTCTCCTTTTTCTTTCACATATGCTGTCATTATAGCTTGATGGTGATTCTTTTTAAAGTTACTATGAAATTTATTAGCAGCTCTTTGTTATATTTCTTTGTTATATTTCTTTCTTATTCCCTGCACCTCCGATTTACGCTTTAACCCATCTTCTACCTCAATACATTTGTATTATTATTGCAAAGCACCTCAAAATGATTTCGATGCGTTTTTATAAAGCCTTCTTTTTGCAGCTTTGATATCTCAGTAGACATTGCTGCGCGGTCAATGCAAAGATAATCTGCCAGCTGCTGCCTGTCAAAAGGAATATCAAAGGACAAGGACGAATGTCTGATAGATTCTGCTGACAGATATGACAATAATTTCTCCCTTGTTGTCCGCTTGCCAACATGTGTAATCTTATCATTCAGAATCAGTATCTTATTTGCCAGTACACTGACCAGGTTGCGAATCAGCTTCTGATGATGCCCACATGCAGTTGGACAAGTAACCAGAAGCTTCTGTATATTTAAAAAAACAATCTCACAATCCTCATCTGCTACCACACTGATGTTCAGAACAGCACCAGGGCTTGCCGCATATGGTTCTCCAAAAAAATCACCAGCATGACATTTAGACAGAATATTCCGATGTCCCCAGAGATCCTCCTGAATAATAAGAACACAACCTGACAATACTAATCCCATTACCTGTGTAGAATCTGCTGCTCTGAAAATATAAGAATCCTTCTCTTTAGAAACTGTTACTGCCTCTACACAGTGCAATACAGATAATATCTCATTATCAGTAAGACCTTTAAAAAAAGGACTGTTTTTTAAAATAGGTAAATATTTTTTCAAAATCTCACCTCCTGTTGGAAATCAAACATACAAGTTGTATTTATTATAATATGATTCTACCAGAAACAAAAATAAAATTCTATTAATGGAGGGTAAAATGATAAGAAAAATTATACGTATTGATAAAGAAAAATGTAACGGATGTGGTGCATGTGCAACTGCCTGCCACGAAGGTGCCATTGATATTATAGACGGAAAAGCCGAGCTGGTAAGAGAACATTTTTGTGACGGATTGGGGGATTGCCTCCCAGAATGTCCTACAGGAGCTATTTCATTTGAGGAAAGAGAAGCCCCTGCATATGATGAAGATGCTGTAAAAGAAGCACAGAGTAAAATAGCTGCCCAAAACCATGCAATGTCACCTCACACCGGCTGTCCAGGATCTAAAATCATGCAGATACAGCGAACAAAAACGCCTGAGACCGCAAAACCATTTTCAGGTGCAGATTCGATATCACAACTTGAGAACTGGCCGGTACAGATCAAACTTGCACCTATCAGTGCACCATATTTTAATGGTGCAAAACTTCTGATAGCCGCCGATTGTACTGCTTACGCTTATGCTGGATTTCATCAGGATTTTATTCAGAATAAGGTAACACTAATAGGTTGTCCGAAATTAGACCAGGTTGATTATAGTGAGAAACTGGCTGCTATTATTCAGAATAACAACATTCAAAGTGTGACAATCGTAAGAATGGAAGTTCCATGCTGTGGTGGTCTGGAGATGGCAGTAAAAAATGCACTTCAAAATAGTGGAAAATTCATACCATGGCAGGTTGTAACAATAAGTATTGATGGAAAAATTATTGATTAATAAGGAGATTACTGGAATGAATAAAAAAATGTTTTGTTTTCAGTGTGAACAGACAGCCGGATGTACTGGCTGTACAGGAAATGCAGGTGTCTGTGGAAAAAATGCAGATACAGCTAAATTACAGGATGAGCTGACAGGTGCATTGATTGGTCTTGCAAGAGCTGTAGACAGTGCAGCAGCTATTTCTAAAAGAACCATACAAGTCATAATTGAAGGTCTGTTTACAACAGTTACAAATGTAAGTTTTGATAATGCAGCAATCGAAGATATGATACAAAAAGTCAGAGCTGAGAAAGAACGACTGGTTCCTGACTGCAGCAAATGTCAGTCGCCATGTGGTAAAACAAACGAATACGACATGCAGCAGATGTGGAATGCCGATAAAGATATCCGCTCTTTAAAATCTCTTATTCTTTTTGGTATTCGTGGAATGGCCGCCTATGCTTACCATGCAAATGTTCTGAATTATGAAGATGATGAAGTAAACCGATTCTTCTGCGAAGCATTATTTAAGATTGGTTACGAAGAAAGTATAGAAACACTGCTTCCTACGGTACTTAAAGTAGGCGAGATCAACCTTAGGTGTATGGCACTTCTTGATAAAGCAAATACAAACAGCTATGGAATGCCAGAGCCCACTGATGTTACACTTACCATCGAAAAAGGACCTTTTATTGTCGTGACAGGTCATGATCTTAAAGACCTGCAGCTTTTACTTGAACAGACAGAAGGAAAAGGAATCAACATATATACTCATGGTGAAATGCTCCCTGCCCATGCCTATCCACTCTTAAAGAAATTCTCTCACTTAAAAGGAAATTTTGGAACTGCATGGCAGAATCAGCAGAAAGAGTTTGATCATCTTCCAGCTCCGATTCTTTACACTACCAACTGTCTGATGCCGCCAAAAAGCAGTTATGCTGACAGAGTATTTACAACAGAGGTGGTTGCTTTCCCTGGCGCTGTTCATATTGATGAGAAAAAAGATTTTACGCCAGTTATCAAAAAAGCACTTGAACTTGGTGGCTATAAAGAAAATCAGACATTAAAAGGTATCAATGGAGGTACCAAGGTGACAACCGGATTCGGTCATGCAGCTATACTGTCACATGCAAATACTATAGTAGATGCTGTAAAATCAGGTGCAATCAGCCATTTCTTCCTGGTTGCCGGATGTGATGGTGCTAAACCGGGTCGAAACTATTACACAGATTTTGTTAAACAAACTCCTTCTGACAGTATCATCCTCACTCTGGCATGTGGCAAATTCCGTTTCAATGATCTTAATCTTGGAGAAATCAATGGTCTGCCACGACTGATGGATATGGGTCAGTGTAACGATGCTTACGGGGCGATTCAGGTTGCTCTGGCACTTGCGGATGCATTTGGATGTAATGTAAATGAGCTTCCGCTCTCCTTCGTTCTTTCATGGTACGAACAGAAGGCAGTCTGCATTTTGTTGACGCTTCTGCACCTTGGTATCAAAAACATCCGTCTTGGTCCTTCTCTACCTGCGTTTTTGTCTCCTAATATTCTGAACCTTCTTGTGGAAAAATATGGCATAGCACCTATCACCACACCAGAAGAAGACATCAAAGCGCTGATAAACACTCCATAACACCAATAAAGCCGATACAGGAATAAAAACCCTGCCTCGGCTTTTTCTTTTGTCATTCTCCAGGACACAAAATATCCTCATTCTCATCATATTTTCTTCACTATTCCCACCTACACTATAGATAAGATGTAAGGAGCAGATGATCAAAACATTGTTTATGCCTGCATAATAAAACTTTTGACTTTAGAATCCACCTGACATAGATATTGATATTGATATTAATGATATATGCATTAACGATATCTATCCGACAATATCTATATTAACTAAAAAAATAATGAATGAAAGGATGAATATATATGATTAATTTAAAAAAAGTAAACAAATCATGCGTAGCCGCAGTTATTCTTGCCATGTGTCTTATGACATCAGGCTGTGGTTCACAAAACTATACAACCAACAACAAAAATACTGATACCACTGTAACTTCCAGCATTACTGCCCAGGATACCAATGTAACTCACGCAGATGATGCCGATAACTACAAAACTGAAATAACAGGAGAATTCAGCATTACATCAACTGATGGTTCTACAATAACACAGAATGATTCCGTATATACCATAACACAGGCTGGCGAATATACCGTTACCGGACTCTTATCAGAAGGACAGATTGTAGTTAATGCTGACGATAATGCCGAAATCACCATTGTATTGAATGGTACATCCATCACATGTTCTAACGGTTCACCTATTTATATTAAAAATGCTGATAATGTAAAAATCATATCTGAGGAAAACACTTATAACTGTATAGTTGATACAAGAGCTGAAGCTGACGACAATTCAGACAATTCTTCCAGTGAAAATGGTAATGCTGCCATCTATGCAGCATGTGACCTTAAATTGGTTGGAAAAGGGGCATTATCAGTAACTGGCAACTATAACAACGGTATCCAGAGCAAAGATGACATTTCTATTAAAAATGTTACCATCAAGGTTAATGCTATAAATAATGCTATAAAAGGAAACGATGAGGTAGCTATAGAATCTGGTGAAATAATAGCTATATCCAGAAAAGGCGATGGCATCAAAACATCAAACAGCAGTCTTTCAACCAAAGAAAAACAGAAAGGAAATGTAATAATATCTGGTGGAAATATTGATATATATGCTGCCTGTGACGGCATAGATGCTGCATATGGCGTAGATGTTTCAGGTGATGGAAATCTGAATATATATACAGATACTTATTCTGATTATAGTGAAGCCGTGGCTGCCGACAACTCCGGTTCTTCAACCAGCAGCTCTGGTTCTTCGGCCAGCAACCCAGGTTCTTCAATCAGCAACCCAGATTCATCAGCCAGCAACCCAGGTTCATCAAATCAGAATCAAGGTTCATCATCTAAATCATCAACCAATGCAACTATGATGACATACACAACAACTGCCAATACAGACAACCAGAATAACAGCAGCGTGGGAACTCCACCCGATATGAACAATGCTCAGAACAATGGGAACATGGGCACTCCTCCTGATATGAACAATACTCAGAACAATGGTAACATGGGCACTCCTCCTGATATGAATAACAGTAGCAGCAATTCTGGCAATAATCGTGACATGAAAGGTAACTTCAGTGGTGGAAACGAAGCTGCTAATGGTATGCCTGGCAATAACAGCTCAGGAAATTCATCTAAAAAGTCTTACTCTACAAAGGGAATCAAAGCCGAGAGCGAGATAAATATATCTGGTGCAGCCATTAACATAAGTTCAACTGATGATGGTATTCATGCCAACTCAGATTCTGGTGTTCTTGAAACCGGCGAAGATGGCAAGGGTATAATATCTATATCAGGTGGAACTATCACAATCTCTACAGGTGATGATGGAATACATGCAGATAAAGAGCTTAATATAACTGATGGATATATAAATGTTTTAACATCCTACGAGGGTCTTGAGGCTATAACAATCAACATCAGTGGTGGACAAAGCTTTGTATATGCAGCTGATGATGGCATTAATGCATGTACCGGAGATGGCACATCTACTCCTCTTATTAATATAACTGGTGGATACGTTGATGTAACAACCGGTTCTGGCGATACAGATGGTATAGATTCTAACGGCAACTACACCCAGTCTGGCGGTATGGTTCTTGTAAAAGGCGGCAGTTCATCAGGTCAGGTATCTGGTTCTATTGATGTTGACGGAAATATTACTATAACTGGTGGAACATGTGTAGCTTTAGGCGGTATATGTGAAACTCCTGTAAATTCAGTTAATGCTTACGTATTCAGCTCTGTATCCTTTAACGCAGGAAGCTACTCAGTAAAAGATTCCAGCGGTAATGAAATAATAAGCTTTACATTAAACAACAGTTACTCAAATGGCTGGATATGCACATCTGCTCTTACAACAAACACTGAATACACTCTTTACTGCGATGGTTCTTCATTAACAAACTGGACACAATCTGCAGGAACCATGGGTGCATCCAATGCCGGCGGCTTTGGCAGCAATCCTGGCGGTTTTAATGGTGGTGGCCGCGGAGGTAACATGAATGGCGGAAAAAATATGAACGATAACAGAAATATAAATGGCAATAATACACCAAATAACAATAATGTACAATAACAATTGCAAACAATAGTTTGATTGAATTTTAGTTGGTGACGGACGAACGACAAATATAAGATACAGGCAGTCCTGCATACTATGTTCAATGCCAGAAGCTTTGATTGGATATTTCTAAGCCTTTCCATATAAACTATGTCAGCTGACGCTACCGCTCAGACGCGCCGTCCATGGCGCGGCTTCGCTGCTTCGTACATCCATGTACGAAGCTAGCTGGTTGGCTAATGAAAAGACTAAGAACTATCACAATCAAACTTCAAGTGCATTTCGCATAGTATGCAGGACTGCCTGTATCTTATATTTGTCTGGTTGTGGTGTAATTTACTTACTGATATTCAATTCCGCCCAGTGTCGCTCCTCTGATTTAGCATAACATTCATTTTTCGTGAATTAAGTCAAAGTCAGACAGCATATTACGAATGTATGCTAAACAACAATATGACTTCATCTAAATCATCTGTCTGCTTTTAATATGTAATATGGTGTAAAGTCATACTCTAATGTATCTGGCTTTTCCACCTTCAAAACTTCCCATTTTGAAATACATGGATGTGTTTTAGCATACATATCTTTTCTTTCAGCTTTCTCATATTTAAAGCCATGTGTTATCATGAAAATATTCCATCTTCTGTGTTCAATTCTTTCAAGCTCTTCTCTGTTATCTGTAAGAGAATATGCATGTTTTTCATAAATAATCCATTTTTTAATATCCTGATGCAATGATTGTGCTATACTTGATTCCCTGTCAAATATGCCCTTATTATGCCATACCTCATCTATTTCTTCTGATATTTTCTTATTCTCTTTAAGCTCTATTGAATCTTTCTTAAGACGTTCCTCTATATCTTCAGATAACATAAACTTATCATCCACAACAATATTTTTATCTGCTTTATATCTGCTTATTATTTCATACAACATATTGTATCTATGATTAAATATCTTTGCATCATTTACAATATCACGATTAGTTATAGAAGCATATGAAAAAATATCTTTATTCTTGTTTATTGTAAATAGATTCTTCTCACCATAAATATTAGCAAAATCATTGTTTTCCTTAGCCCTGACAACTATAGGAATATTAATACAGCTATCACCCTTATTGTATAACAGCTGCTTCAATTCAATAAGTGTATTAGACATTAAATGTGTATCACTCATTGCCACAATAAGATATGTAAATAATTTGTCGTCATTACATCTTTTAAAAATACTGTTAAACTGTAATGTCCTTGCATCCGTATTAAAAAATCTTAAACATACCTTTCCATCTATACCAAATTGATCTGGTATTGTATCAAATGGAAATTTCAATTCATAATATTCAATACTTTTACCTTCATATATATCTTCTTTTATGAACTTCAATCCCTTTAGGACATCAACTGAAAAATTCTTCATGAAACTTCCTATTATTGATTCCATATCCTTATCAAATACATCTATACATATAGTAGACTCTGCTGATAAAACCGACATATTAAGTCCTTGTATTAATGCACTCTGGCCAAAATCACCAAATCCAATGATTCCTATATGAACATCATAATCATCACCCTTATTAGCTGTATATACAGGATGTTCTTTATACATTTTATTGACAGCCATTTTATTAACATCTACTATGTCAAGATCAAAAGTTCTTGTATCTATTTTATCATAATACTGTCTTATCAGTTCTGCCATTGAATTGTCATTGCAGCACAGATGAATCTGCAGATACTCTTTATTTTCAGATGCATTTATATTTTTTTCAAAGCTCTTTGTAAATGCATTTAAACATTCAATATTTTCTATTGAATTATCATCACACAAAAAAACATCACTGAATTTACACATATCAAGCATTTTTATTACACTTTCCATATGCATATCCTGATACTTCTGCACAAATTTTACACCTTTGTTTATATATTTAAGCTTCTTATCATCAGAAAGTATGGTGCTTTCAACCACTGTAACACGACAATCTTTAGTCAATGCATCTATAAGAGGAAACTTATATTTTCCTTCACCAATAACCAATACGCGCTTTTTATTTTTCTGGCTAAACAGTCCTCTGACATAGCTGGCTGGTTTTCTGATAAGAACGGTTAATGCACCTATTGTACAGAATGGTGCAACAATAACAGCAATACAATACACATATGTTATTATTCCACTTAATATGCCACCACCTGTTGCCTGCATATACGCAATAGCTTCTTTCTGCTTTATATCCGGATCTATCTTATACGCTTTAATTGCATTCTGTATGTTTAATGTTACTTTAAGAAACGGATTATCTACATTATGGTAGAAAAATATACCTTCAATCACACATATAATAAATACTGCAAGTGCCGTATACCATAGATAATCTTTGTATTTATTTCGCTTCATATTAATCTCCATTTCTGTGCATGAAAATCAACATTTTCATACCCTCTCCTTAGTTTTTAAAATCAAAAAATCATTTTTAATTATATTAATTATGAGTAGCCTTTATCTGTATTAGCAGTAATATCGCTTACAACTTCCTCTCCGCATACATCTTTTATTGTGCTGACTATATCATTTATTGTAACGCCAACACCATACACATTGTCATTAGCATTAACATAACCAAGAACCTCTCTACACATAGTTGCACATAGCTCTTTGTATATGCATCATCTATAAACGCTACAACTCCACGACAATTACCCGACTCCATATTCTCTGGAAACTGATCTGTCCATAATTGATTATGTCCACTAAAATCTCCATCGAAATATACATTCAATCCATGTTCTTTTACCAACTTATATACAATATCCCCTAATACAGTTTTCCAATCATCACTCTTATAACTTATAAAAACATATGGCTTGCTGTTAATCCCATTTTTATCTTCTCCTTATAATACACTCGTATTTTATATTAAAAGTCCCCACTAATAAGGTACTTTTTGTGTTCCTATTCTTCAATCAGTAGTAACTCTTTTCAAATTTCACCTTGCATATGTCAATTCTTCATTTCCCTTATCGTAATCAAACCTACCATCATTCTTTTCTTCTATCGCCTTAATAATATGATAAGTGTATTCGTTATAAGGCGTTGGTATTCCAAATTCTTCTCCCATACGCATAAGTGCACCGGAAAACATATCTATCTCGGTATGTCTTTTAGCATCTATATCCTGAAGTGTAGAGTATCTTGCTGTTGGCGGCACTGCACTTCCACGTGACGATGAATTATCAATAACACTTAAATCTATTCCTTTTGCCTTAGCTATTGTTTCAAGCTCATGTCTTAAACCATCGCTTATAGCCTTCATATGTTCACTATCCCTGTAACATCCAACACCTGCACCAAGTACTGCCTGTGGAAGATTATTACTTACATTAAGTCTGAACTTACTCCACATTTCTTCTTTTATATGCTCTGTCACTCTGTAGTTAAGCCTGCTGGCTGCAAAAAGCTCATCTATCAACTTTATCCTGTCACTCACAAGTGTCTGTTCTGATATTTTGTCTGATGCAGATACCTTATCTGCTGTTTCCCCAAAAATAATTCCTATTGTTGTATCAGGATTAAAGTAATATCCCCTACCATCTCTATGAGAGGCAACCTTTATAAGTGAATATACAATATGTGACATGCCTATCCTGTCTGCAATGATATCTTCACTGTCAACACCATTCATAAGACTCATAACTATAGTGTTTTCTCCAATAGCTGTAGCAATGTTGTCAAGTGCTCCTTTTAAAGCTCCATACTTTAACGAAACTATCAAAAGGTCAACGCCTGTATTATGCGCTTCTTCGGGTGTCCACACCTCTGGTCTGTATACTTCATCGTTTATAATACAACCTTCTTTTCTCAGCCTTTCTTGACGTTCTCCCTGTGCTATTAGCCCCAGCCTTACATCCTTTAAGCCTGCAAGTCCCCATATAACATATGAACCTACAGCTCCTGCTCCTAATATAGCAACGGTCTTTATCTTCATGATGTTCTCTTTCCTCTTTTCTATAAAATATATTTCTAGTTATACATATGGATACATTTCTGAATATACTTGGCCATATACTTATATTTCTTACACCAAAAATATCTTATTCATATTTATTATATTTGCAATCTGTTGCTTTATCAACCTATTATTTCATACTATTATTTCATACTATTATTTTTCAATACTGTTATTCATATCCTATTTTATTTTTTACCTATTGTTCATACTATTATTTTACCAAAAAAGCGGATGTCTGAATAACAAACATCCGCTTATATTTTATAACTGATATGATGTAAACGTCATAAGACAAAAAGTCTTTCTTAACCTACATGATAAGATTTTTTAACGCTTACTTAGTATGCAACTCCATTAGATACTTCAACATAGTAAATATTAACTCCGCCATTCTCGGATATAAGATAATATTCACCTGCAACTGGCACTCTGAATGAAACTGACTTAAGTGAATTTCCTGGAATCTTTGATGTAGATGTAATATCCTTTCCATTCTTATCAACTATCTTAATAAGTCTTGATTCATCTGTGCTTGAGCTTGTTGCATATACCTTCACCTTAGCTTCTCCAGCTGTTTTAAACGCAATAGCTCTTCCACTTGTACTGCCTTTACCAGAAAGCTTGATTCTTCTTGTAAAGTCTATTCCTTTATATTCCTTTCTGCTCTTATCTACTGTAACTGTTGCTTTGCTTCCGGCAACAATCTTAAAGCCATCAACAGTAAGTGTTGATTTTAACTTTCCTGTATTTACATCATTAGCATTTAGAACAAGCTTGGTACCGCTTACAGTCGAATCTGTCTTTGATTCTGTAGCTTTAGTTGCTTCTGTTGTTTTTTCTGTTGCCTTTGTTGTTTCTGTTGTTTTTTCTGTTGCTTTTGTTGTTTTCTCTGTTGGCTTTACTTCACCAGATGTCTTGCCTGTAACACTTATAACCTGATTAGCTACACCAAAATGTGCTCCAAGTGTTGAATAACTTCCCTGTGTTTCGTAAAGTCCCTTCATATTAATAGTTCCATCAGAATTTCTTAACTGCTTGTCTACATTACCATTAAGATTGATAAAATCAACAGCATTTTTAAACATTCCTGATACTTTAGATGGATTATCAACTACTGTACCCTTCTTGTCGCCGCTAACAACTGGTATTGGTAATAATCCTGATAATCTGTAATACTTACCTGTATTATAGTATATAGAATCACTCATATTACCTGTAAATTTATCTGAGTCTATAGCATTTGCTGAAACAAGACCTACGTACACTGCCTTATTTGATGCTCTGTAGCATAAGAAGTTGCCCTTCTTTGCTGACTTACCATTGCCCCATGCTGTGGCATTCATGATTGTAAGACCTGATGGATTGTTGTTGTCAGTGAATCCTGTTGCCCCATTGTTAAACGAGAGACAGTTAAGTACAACATGAGGTGTACCTACACCTGAACCACCGAGCTTAAAGCCATTCATATCTCCGTTAGCATAATGAACTCCGTTAGATAATGTTCCATTGCCGAATGAAACACAGTTTCTTATAGTTATCACACCGATAGGACCTGTAGCTGACTTAGCGAAAAGATCCCATCCATCATCAGAGTTGCAATATGATATACATCCATCAAATACATTGCCTTCGCCGCATGTAAGCTTTGCTGCAAAACCATCTGCATTTTCACCTGTACCACCCTGGTCTGGATAATCACAGTTATCAAATGCTGTACAGTTGATTATAAGGTTGTTTGATGGCCATAAATCTTTAGTTGCTGCTGTTGTGTCATATCTTGATATCTGAAGTCCTGAATCTCTGTTTGCTTCGAATACACATTTTTCAAATATGTTGTTGTTACCAGCAAGTAACACGCCGTTATCACCAGCTCCATAGAAGTTGATTCCCTCAAAATACCAGTAATCTCCATCTACAACAACACCTCTGTTTGCGCCATTAAGTGTCTGTGCTGAGAAATCAAACTTAACCTCTGCACCATCAGCTGCTTTTACAACTATATAAGCGCCGCTGTTTCCATTCATGGCATTATTAATAACTATCGTATCTGTAAACTTGTAAGTTCCAGCCTTAACTATGATAACATCTCCTGCCTTAGCACTGCTTATAGCTGTAAGAATATCAGATGCTGACGAAACATACTTTGCATTCTTAAAATCTGAATCCTTCTTTGTATTTAAATCTGTATATGCACCTGAATATGAGAGACTTGTCTTATCATAACTGTTTTTAGTATCTGAACCTGTACCTGTAGTTTCCTTCTCAGTTACCTTTGTTGCTTCTGTAGCTTTAGATGTAGTAGCCTTCTCTGTAGTCTTAGTTTCTTTTTCTGTTGCCTTAGATGTAGTAGCCTTTTCTGTAGTCCTAGTTTCCTCTTCTGTTGCCTTTGTTGTTTCATTTGTAGAAGGCTCTGGAGTTACTATGTTGGCATTAGTTCCACCAACAGCCACAAGCTCTGTGTTTTTATAATTCGTAACAGCTGCTTTTAAATCCTTATCTACAACATAAGCTGTGTCGTCTTCATCACTGAACTTCCAGTCAATAACACCACCGCCAAGGCTTCCTGCTCCCTTAGAAGATGTAACAAGTGCTGGAACATCCTTTGCTGCTACAAGGCTTCCTGCCTTTACTCCAAGATCCTTAGTTGTATCAAAGTTATCGTATGTTGTGCCACCAGCTACTGTCTTGTATGATGATGGTACCTTTTCACCTGCAGAAGCAGCCAGATATGCATCGAATGTTGCTGCATTGGCAGCTTCACCTGTAACTGATGCTGCATTAGCATATATGATACCTGTTGCTCCAACTATTTCGTTGCCATAAGCTTTTATGATGCCGCCGTTCTCACCTGAGAATGTGCCTTCGCCTAAAGCATCAGAACCCTGATTAGATGAAAGCATAGGATACTTGCAGTTTCTGAAGTAGTTGTTCTCTACATATACAGAAGAACCCATAGTTGAACCTACACCATACTTTGCGTTACCATCATAATAATTGTTATACATATGTACTGACATAGTTCTTACTCTGGCATGTCTTGAGTCTGAATGATCAAACCAGTTATGATGATAAGTAATGTAGTTAGGACCACTCTCGCTCTTCATACCACACAATGAACATTTACCTGAATCATAGAAATGTACATATGAAACTGTTATATACTGTGAATTACCCTTTATATCTATAGATCCATCACCTTTAGCCTGGTCAGCGTCCCCACCAACCTTGCCATAGTAAAGGTCTACGTTATGTATCCATACGTTGCAGTTAGCTGTATCTAGTGAGATACCATCATCCATAAAGTTAAGTATTGAGAGGTTTCTCATTTCTACATTACCTGCATTTCTTAAAAGGAAACCGAAGCCGCTTATGCTTGCGTCCTCGCCAACTCCTTCAAAAGTCATGTTAATATTAGAATAAGCACTTGCTCCTTTTATCTGCACACCCTCAGATGAGCTTGAAAACTTATCCATACCCGAATCTGTAAGACATCCTATTACTCTTACATCAAGTGCCCTTGTTTCTACACCCTTACTGGCACTCTTTGTATATGCATCAATAATTGTCTGGAGTCCTGTGTACTCCTTCTTGCCCTTTCCTTCCATAATGCCTGCTGTTACAGTTTTAGCATTATCATTAGTTACATAAAGAACGATTGAATCACTCTTAAGTGTTCCATCTTCGTTATATGCTCCTGAACCTGTCTTGTATCTTGATTCAGAAGAAAATGCAAAGCCTGATCTGTCATATGAGCTTACCTTAAGAACATCTGTAACCTTAGCCTTAGCTGTTACTTCTTTTCCATTCTTTACTGGTACTACCCTGATAACATAGTCTCCTGCCGAAAGACCCATGGCATCTACCCTGTAGTAACTCTTGTACCTTCTTATAAGTTCATTGTCGATTCTTGCATATGCTGAATCTGACTGTGAAGCCTTTTTGATATATGCTGTATATCCATCGGCTTCCTTGTCAATAGACCACTCAGCGTAAGCTGATTCAAGCCAGCCCTGCGCTGTTCCATTGAACTGTACTGTTCCAACCTCTGCCTTTGCGGTAGATATTGTAGTTGGAATAATGACACTTACAACCATCAATGCTGCAAGTATCCATGCCCATCCTTTGCGGGCACCCTTGCTAATGTTAGCTTTCATGTTTTACCTCCTCATGCATATGTTTGTGCAATATGCTTTAGCATATAATGTCTTACTTGCTAATCTTAGCAATATTACACAAAAAAGTACATAGGATAACATAGTAAATTAGTACCATTTATTAAAATTCTGTTTCATATTTATTAAAAGATTGTTTCCATATAAATATATTCTATATTGTTGTTTAATTGAATATTAGCTGGTGACGAACGGACGACAAATATAAGCTACAGGCAGTT
>UMFS01005611.1_pt1 | contig 21523 bp, 18 predicted proteins | sample 1965071 | NCBI WGS metagenome assembly UMFS01 (sample SAMEA4836052, study PRJEB28245) | human gut metagenome | biome: gut microbiome; material: fecal sample | place: Denmark | collected 2008
GCCACCTGCTAACATCTCTCTGGCAAACTGATGAATAACTGCCTGGTGAGGTGGTACATAAATTCCGCCATATTTCTTGGCACATGTAAGTCCAAACATATGGTCATCTTCGTTAATTGTTCCACCAACAGCACATAAACTGTTATGACAGTTTGTAAGCACATAAGGAATTGGGAATTTCTCTAATCCTGAAGCTCTTGCTGTCTGAATGATTCCAACAAATGTAATATCATGGGAAGTAAGCTTATCAAACTTAATCTGAAGCTTGTCCATGTTGCCTGATGTGTTGTGTTCGTTCAAAATACCATATGCCATAGTATTCTTTGCAGCATCTTCTTTTGTAAGGTATTTATCCCCTAACTTGTTCTTTAGTAATTCTTCTGAGCCTGCACCTGTTTCTACAACTTCTGTGCCACCAATAAGGTATGCTCCGCCTTTACTTAATGTTATCATTTTTGCCTCCTATGTTTTCGTAACTTATCAGGTTAAATGCGTACCCTTCGGGGTTATAATCCATTTCATACTGATAACTACTAGTATACATTTTTTTGCCCTTCAAATCAAGTAATACACCCATACAATAAGTCGACAATCCGGCTGGTTTGTCTGATTTTTGGCCTTTCGCATTTATTGGTATTTGACTTGACAAAACTTTCTTCCAAGTTTCTTATACAGCCTATTATGAAATTCTACTCAAAGCTGCAAAAGCCGACTTGTGCGAAAGGGTATATGAATGGATGAGGGAAACTGCTGAAGGTTGTTCTAATTATGAATTTATTAAATATAGTTATAGACATTTAGGGGAAGATGATAGTGATAAGGGCAAAAAATAAGCTGTGCTTTAATGTTAAAGCACAGCTTATTCTTATTTAATTATTTAGTACTGCGTTTTAGTGGAAATTTGACCAGCCTAACCCATCTCCATTTTTTAACAAATTATTAGGATCTGTCCAATCATCATTATAAACGCTAGTTGTTATAATATCATTTTCTTCTAATTCAAATATTTCCATACTAGGACTTGTATATTCACTCTTCATAATTACTACTCCTTTGTTACTATTTTGTTACTATAAAACTATTAATTAAGCTTCTTATTGTGTCATCAGTTATTCCATCATATCCACCATTGCTAATAGCTTTTGCAACATCTGAAATAGATCTTTCTACTGAATTAGCATAACTATCACCATCTGCAGAATAAACATATTCTGAAGCTGCATTATCATATGGAACTTCTACATATGCTTTTGCCACAAAATATCTATCATAGTTTGCTTTAACTATTTTAATAAGTGATGCGCTGTATGAATGTGTACTCTCATCTAACCAGCCTGTATTTTTTACATCTAGAACTTTTCCAATATTATTAACATTCTCTACATTATATTCGACATCATTTTTAGCATCTAAAATATCCTTTGTAGTAATCAATGTTCCTGCCTGAACCTTATTTGTAATCTCATCTTTGTACTTAGCTACTCCACAAGCTACATCAACGCTAGCCTTGAATCTAATGCCACCCGGTGTTTTCTCATCTGCCTTAATTCTTATTGCAGCACCATTATACATTTTTACTGAAACATCAGTTATTGATACCAAATTCACATCATCATTTACAGTAATCTTTGAACCTGCTTTATATATAACTTTGTTAACTGTATCATAATAACCATATTTAGCTTCAGTTGGAAGTGTGTATGTATCACCCGGTTCGGCTGAACCAACTTTCGTTCCATTAATCGTAACTGTGTATGTAACATCCTTGTATTCACTTGCTTTTACAATCTGGAAATTTGACATTTTAAATGTTGCAATATCATTCGCTGAATAATTTGAATCTTTCATCTTTTTCTGGTCGTTTTCGGCATGATATCCTAAAGAAACTCTAAGATTAAAATCCTGTTTATTTGTATTTGTATATATGCCTTTGTATTTGTAAAAATATGTTCCATCTTCTGCTTTCTGCCAACCTTTGCCATTGCTTTCTACAAAATTAGTTCCGCGCTCATCTTTTTGATTGTCTACTGTAAATGCTTTTGGCTTGTCTGCCTTAAGTGTAAATGTACATACATATTCTGTATTTGCATAAAGAGTAACTCCTTCAATCATTGTTTGAATGTTCCACCAAGTACTTCCTATGTTTTTATTTTGAAGAGTGTAATTAGTTGCATCACTACTTATTTCTTGGAATCCCTTGTCACCCTCACTGCTAGTCCATACCTTCCAGCTTTTTCCCTGAACAATATTTCCTGTTCTTTCATCGGTTTCTCGATTAGGTGTTTCAACTTCATTTTCATTTTTTATTATAACTGTTGCTTCCCCTCCAGCATATTTTATGTTTATTGTATTTTCACCTTTTACTAATCCTGATAAGTATACAACTGCACCACCACCTTGGAGTGCATATTTTTTTGAATCAACTCCATTAATGCTTATACTTTCTATTGTTCCAGGAGCAGTCATATATATACCCTGCTCACTTGCAAATTCTGGTTTTTGTACGCTAACCACTCCCACGGTTGTATTACCATTATATGAATATCCTGGACCATTAGCGATGTCCTTCCAAACTACCACTGAAGGATCTCTTGTTGTTGTTTCCTCTGGCACTTCAATCTTTAATGTTGCTGTCGCAGATATTTCCTTTGCTTCTGCTGATTCTGAAGCTACCGTTGTTGCCTTAATTACAATATCATAACTTCCTGCTTCTAAACTGGTTACTTCTGACAATGGAATATTCATTTCTCTAGTTTTTCCATCAACTTTTAACTTAGTTTCTCCTATTGATGCAGTAATAGTATTTAAATCTACATCAATTCCCCATGCAAAATGAATCCTGGCACTATCAAAAATCCCCTGACAAACAAACCCTGTCCATTCTCCACTATCTTTTACTGTTGCTGAATATTGTTTTCCATCAACTGTTGCTGATGAATCTGCCTTTACCTCCCTTGGATTGTACACCGTAATTGATGTTACAATCATCGCAATAGTACATATTATTGCGAGTATTCCTTGTTTCCTTTTTGAAATATTCATGTTTTTTCTCCTTTCATCCAAGATCTTGTCGAATCCCTTCGATTATTTATCCCTTATCAGACAATTCTACTAAATTAAAATGTTTTTTTCAACTACCCATGGGTTATGTTGTACATTTTTTATTTATTTTTCATAGCCCGACCTGTTCTTTATGCATTTGCCCTGTATTTTTTGCACATTTTGTCCGCTTCTTTTTGTGCATTTTATACAATTGTTTGTTGTTATAATGTTTTCACTATAAAATCGTTTTTATTTTTCTTGTAATTTTGCACAATTTCATCATATTTTCTCTGTTATATGCCAAACATTAAGGTTCCCCTCTAAAGGAGTAAAGAAAAAGCCCACTGGAACAATATCTCCAGCAGACCTTTTTCAATTGTTATATGCCATGCTTTGACTAGCCAATCATAATAGACTGTATGCTTTTTTACATTTATTTATTTTTTCTTAGGAATCTTCTTAAACTGAATATATTTAACTTTGATTCCTGCTAATACTTCTTCAAGTTTTAAGTTGTATACACCCTTGTCAAGTTTAACCTTGCAAAGCTTCTGTGTAATCCAGTTGCCGTCTGTTCCGTTAGTCTGGATTACTACCATTGTTGTGCCGTTGGCATTAACGTTTACTGTTGACTGTGATAAGTTGGACTTGTCAAATGAGATGTTAACAATAATTGTGTATTCCCCTTCGTCTTCAACTTCTAATGTTGCTTCTGCTCCGCTATTGAACATTACCTTATTATCTTTTTCAATGTTAAATACTTCATACTTGGCCTGATCATTTGGAACTGAATCGTAATGTTTTGCAACGTCTGTGTCAACTAATTCTCTTTCAATAACAGGTGCTGAAAGAATGAAGTTGCAGATGTTGATTGCAGCTCGCTGAAGTTCTCCGATTGTAAGTCTTCCCTCTTTAATTGATTCCTCTGTGTTGTCGTTGTTTGAGTTAACTTCTGCGCCGTTATTGTTTACAACCATATATACGTCGTTCTGTGAGCGAACCATATCTCTTGTATCCTGATTTGATTCTTCGCCACCTTCTACAACGTCATTCATCTTGGCCCACCAGTCAGTCATTACGATACCCTCGTATCCCCATTCATTTCTAAGGATTGTTGTACAAAGGTCGTAGTTTGAAGCTGCCCAGTGTCCGTTAATAGGATTGTAAGCTGTCATTAATGTTTTAACTGTGCCGGCTTTTACTGCCATTTCAAATGATTTGAGATAAATCTGTCTGATTGCTCTTTCTGAGCAAACTGCGTCAATCTTAAATCTATGTGATTCCTGACCATTTAATGCGAAATGCTTAATTGTTCCCCAAGCACCACCGTCTTTAATACCGCCTGTTGATGCAACTGACATTGTTCCTGAAAGGTATGGATCTTCTGAATAGTATTCAAAGTTACGTCCATTTAAAGGATGTCTGTGAATGTTTACTCCGGGTCCAAGTAATGTATCTACCTGATTTCCGTATAATTCCTGACCTTCCATTGTGTAAAGTTCTCTTACAAGTTTAGGATTCCATGATGCTGAAAGTGCTGTTCCAATAGGAAGCTGTGTAGCTTTTCCTTCCATTCTAAGTCCACTAGGGCCGTCAGCACAACATGCTGCAGGGATTCCGTAAGCAAACAATGTATCGCTTAATCCACCAAAAGCTGAAGCTGTTCCTGTTGTAACTCTAGGGTTACTCATTCCTTCACCTCTTACAATCTGTGCCAATTCTGCAACTGTAAGCTGTGCAACGAACTCTTCAATAGTGTTTTTACCTGCTTTTACATCCTGTAATGTAATTCCTACATCGCCTGTAATTTTCATGTCTTTTGGAAGATTGTCTTCTATTCTCTTAGCCATATCAACTGTAGGCTTCTGTGATGGTACATATGTAATTTCGTATGTTCCGTCTTCTCTTCTCTCGCCCGGCTTCATTAATGTAAGATTTTCATCGTTAGGACAAGCAGCTTCTGAAAGCTGTTCTGTTACTTTAAGTTCTTCAATTTTATATGTATAAGCTAGTTTATTATTTTTTACGCTGTTACCTACGTAGAAGTTGTAATCTCCTGCTTCTAATACGTAGCATGACTTGTTGCCTGTAACGCCTGAGTCATCATATGATGCAATTCCGTTAATATCGAAAGCAATCTTTAATGTCTGGCTCTGACCCGGTGCAAGATTTTCTGTTTTCTCGTATGCACAAAGCTGTCTTGCAGGCTGTCCCAAAGTTCCCTGTGGTGCTTCGTAATATACCTGAACAACTTCTTTTCCTGAGAACTTGTCGCCTGTGTTAGTTACCTTAACTTCTAATGTGATTTTTTCATCATCTGCATCGGCTGATACTGTTTCGATATCAAATGTTGTATATGAAAGTCCGAAACCAAATTCAAATTGAACTTTTTCAGGTGCAAATGTTTCAAAATAACGATATCCTACATAAATGTCTTCTTTGTAAAGATTTGTAAGTTCGTTGCCAAAGTTGTCATTAGCAGGATAGTCTTCAATATCATAAGCTACTGTGTCAGGTAATTTACCGCTTGGTGTAGCCTTGCCTGAAAGTGCTTCAGCTACTGCGTTTCCACCTTCCATACCGCCTTGCCATACAATAATTACTGATTTGATGTGTCCTTTAAACTGTTCTTCATCAATCCACTTAAGGTCGATAATATTTGAAACGTTAAGAACTACACAAACATCCTCGAAAGCTTCTGTTATATTCTTAAGGTTTTCTTTTTCTTCATCTGTAAGAAGATAGCTTCCTACCCAGTTGGCGTTGTCCTTATCTTCTCCTGCTGTACGTCCGATAATGTATACAGCCTTGTTAGTTGATTCTGCCTGTTTCTTTGCATAATCTGCTGTGATTTCCATATCTTTCTGGAACCATGGCTCGCATGCCCAGCCACCGCCACCGTTATCAAATGGATGGTCTTTTAACCATTCCTTATAGTCTTCAACTATAGTCTTGTTAAAGTTAAGGTTGCTGTTTTCAAATCCGTCCAAAATATTTGTTGTGTATTCAACGTTTACAGCTCCTCCTGAACCTGTTCCGCTTCTGTAGTACTCAATCATTGGTCTTCCAAAAACTGAAACCTTATCCTGTTCTGTTAATGGGAGTGTGTTGTTTTCATTCTTTAATAATACTATTCCCTCGACGGCCGCTTCGCGACTTTTGTCAGCAAACCCCTCAACAGGTACCCCCCTTAAATTGTTGTCCATTGGTTTCTCCTCCTCTTATTCTCATATAGCCTATTTTTTTCATTTTTCATGTTTTATACTAAAAATCACTATATCATATAATTTTTGCAATTGCTAGATTTTATGGGCAGAAAAACGTTTTTATTAAGGGCGTTTTTGCCCCCCTTTTGTGCAATTTTTTTAGGCTTTTTGCCCCATAAAAAACGCATCTTTGCTTGTAAAAATTTTTTTGGTTGATTTTTTTATGTATTTTTACTATTTATTTATTGCTATTTTTGTTAATTTTGTTTTTTGTGCTTTATTGCTTTAAAGCGTTATATGTTGTAAAATTATATTACTATACTTGAACGACAGAAAGGAATGAAACAATGGGAAAATATTTTCAGGAAGAAATTGAAACTGCCTCTCGTGAAAAGATTGAACAGATTCAAACAGACGGACTTTTAGACGTGGTAAAAAGAGTATACGAGAATGTACCTTTTTACAGAAAAAAAATGGTGGAAAAAGGTGTAACACCTGACGATATAAAATCTTTAAAAGATATTTCTAAGTTACCTTTTTTAACGAAAGACGATTTAAGAGATGCTTATCCATACGGCTTATTAGCAGTACCTCTTAAAAATTGTGTGCGTATTCACTCAACTTCAGGTACAACAGGTAAGCGTGTAGTAGATTTTTATACTAAGAAAGATATTGATATGTGGGAAGATGGATGTGCCAGAGCCCTTGTGGCTGCCGGTGGAACAGATGAAGATGTAGTTCACGTAGCTTATGGATATGGTCTTTTCACAGGTGGCTTCGGATTAAACGGTGGCTCACAGAAGGTTGGTTCTTTAACACTTCCTATGTCATCAGGTAACACTGACAGACAGCTTCAGTTTATGACTGATTTGGGTTCAACTATTCTTTGTTGTACACCTAGTTACGCTTCTTATTTGGCCGAATCTATTGAAGAACGGGGAATTAAGGACCAGATTAAATTAAAAGCCGGTATTTTTGGTGCAGAGGCTTGGTCAGAAGATATGAGAGCTGATATTGAAAACAGGCTTGGCATTAAGGCTTATGATATTTATGGACTTACTGAAATTGAAGGTCCGGGTGTTGCTTTTGAATGCGAGGAACAGAATGGTATGCATATTTGCGAAGACTATTTTATTCCGGAAATTGTTGATCCTGACACATTTGAACCTGTTCCTGACGGACAGATTGGTGAATTAGTATTTACAAGTTTTGCTAAAGAAGCATTTCCACTTATCAGATACCGTACAAAGGACATTACTTATATTACAAGAGAGAAGTGTAAATGCGGACGTACTCACGCACGTATTCACAGACTTATGGGACGTTCAGATGACATGCTTATTATCAAGGGTGTTAATGTTTATCCTTCACAGGTTGAGGAAGTTCTTATTAAACAGGGCATGCCTGCCAACTACCAGCTTATTGTTGACCGTGTAAACAATAGCGATACTATGGAAGTTCTAGTTGAAATGACACCTGAAATGTTCTCTGATACAGTTAGCTCAATTGAGTCTAAGGAGAAAGATATTGTTACCGCTCTTAAGAGTATGCTTGGCATTTATGCTAAGGTTAAATTGGTTGAACCAAAATCAATTACACGTTCAGAAGGAAAAGCAGTTCGTGTTATAGATAAACGTAAAATTTAGGAGGTTTTTATATGTATATTCATCAGATTTCAGTGTTCATTGAAAACAAACCGGGTAATATTGCAAACTTTACCAATTTTCTTGCCGAACACAAAATAGATATGCGTGCATTCCAGATTGCCGATTCAAGCGATTTCGGAATTATTCGTATTATTGTAGACGATCCTTTTAATACTCTTACTCTGTTAAGAGACAACGATTGGATTTGTAACCTTACACACGTTATTGGCGTTAAGCTTCCGGATGAGCCGGGCTCAATGGCTAAGGCAATGAACGTTATTGCTTCTAACGGCTACAGCGTTGATTACGTTTACGCCTTTCTTGCAAGAGGCACAGATGACGCCCTTATGGTATTCCGTGTCAAGGACGAGGATACAGACAAAGTTGCCGCATTGCTGGTAAGGAATGGAATGAAAACAGTGGACCAGGAAGATTTGACTAAGATGTAGTTTAGACGTTGATATTATTATTGAGCTAAACCCGACGATCATAAGACCGTCGGGTTTTTCGTTTTCTCACTATGTATTTACTTTATTTTTACACTTGTTTTTACATTTGTTCCGTCCAGGGATTTGTTTTATTTCGGAAGTTTTACTTCGCTCTGATCACTTTTTTAATCTGTGGTCCATGACCATTGCTCTTATTTAATCCTGTATTCATATAAATGTTCAGCTTCTTACCAGTCTGTGCTCCCTTTGGCAGCCATACAGTGTAGCTTTTCTTATTGCCTTTTATCCATGTATCACCAATCCTCATACCGCCGATCTTCGGAACTTTCTTCTTCAATGTTACTTTTACTTTGTATTTTGTCCATGTGTACGGTTTGTGGTAAACCGGTGGGTACCAGTAATCTCCACTCCAGTGTCCTGGAGATGTCCAGCCTCTTACTTTCATCTTTTTCTTCTGTACAATCTTAATAGACTTCACAGCCGGTTTCACTGCCGAACCAGTCTTCAATGTCACTACGTCAGACGGTGTACCGGTTGTTCCATTCGCATAAGCCTGCGTACGGAACTTATAAGTTGTCAACGGCTTCAGATTCTTTACTGTAGTTGCTTTATAACAATTATAATCTTTCACCGTTTTTACAGTTATCCACTTACCACCTTTGTAAATCTGAATTCTAGCATTTGTACCCATCATCTTCGTGGATCCTACGGTTACTTTTGCATAATTATGATAAGTCACTACTGTAGGTTTTTTTAATTTCTCTGCCGGTACATAAAGATTTGTTGTATAAGTCTTTCCATTCTTTGTTTTGAAGGTAAGCCAACTCTGTCTACCAGCTTTAATATTATAGATTGGAACTTCGCCATGAGCAACCTTGTTGCTGTTATAGTTCCATGTCTTTCCAGAAATATGATCGTATACTTCTACGATTTTATCATCGGAATTTGCAGGTACCGTCTCTGCAACGACTTTTATGTTTCCTAACTGTGATTTCTTTACTTCTTGATGAGAACATTTAATCTTCTCAGCCGAAATATAGTTATGTCCATTCAGATTAAAATCAAAAATTGCCGGGTAATAAGCACCTTTGCTAGTAGATATGCATACATAATATATTCCACTCGTTAGTACCTTTGCTCCAGGCTCCCACGCCTCTTTGCCATTGTATTGTGAGGATCCTTCGCTATAGATTTGATTATTATTAGAGTCATAGACACGAATGAACGTACGATTCTGTCCGAAATAAGTTGCTCTTTCTGTGTTAACAAGGTGGAAGCTTGGATCAATCACCGCTTTGTCTGCAACATTAAACTTGTACCAACGTTCATCTGTTCCCGTTCCTGTCAGACCTTCATAAAGACTGTACGGATGTCCGGATAACGGAATCTCATATGCTGTATTTTTTGTAAGACCAATCTCGTCTTCTTTGAATCCGATTTTTTGATCAATGAATTCTGCGGTGATAGTAATATCCGTATAAGCTGGTGCATTTCTTGTAAATTCCACTTCACAGGCCTTTTCTACCCACTGACACGGATATAAATAAAGTACATTTGCATCCTTTACTGCTGTAGCCATACGGCTGGCAACTTCATGACCGCCTATCCATAATTTCGTATGGTAATTCCGCATAGGAATATTGTGCGAAAATGTTACTTTCATCGGCCTCTGTGTATTATTTGTTACTTCAATATGCTGTTCAAGCCCATCTGTTCTCTCAAATTGTACTATTTGTGATCCTTCAGATTTAAATTCCACTGAGTTCGTAACAGATTCCGCTTTCACTCCAATATCAGTTGTGAACCAGCCACCTACAACCAGGGCGCATAGTAGCAATCCCTTCAGTAAATAGTTACCTATTCGTTTCGACTTTAATTTCCTCATAACTTGTCCCTCCTTCTTATCTTCTTTTAATAAGTTCCAGAGTATCTTTTAAAAACGACACGATTTTTCTAGTTAAAGTATAACAAATGCATTCGTTTTTTACCCTGTACTCAAGGACAGGTTTTCGTTATTTTACTGAGAATTTCAATATGTAAACAAATATTTTCTGAACAAAGTGCGAATATTATTGAATTTTTTCCGAGCTACTCGGAATGATAAAGTTTTTATTTGTCACTGCGATCGCCAGCCGCGTCTTATTGGCATAACCGGTTTTTGACAAAATATTAGAGACATGGTATTTCACCGTCCTTACGGAAATGTTCATCCGCTCTGCGATCTCGCTGTACTCAAGCCCATCGCACACAAAGCGAAGCACTTCTATCTCTTTATTGGTAAATTCTGAACTATCCGCGAGACCAAGCTGTACGCTCGGTGTTTTATCTGGAAATACACTTTCCCCGTCCATCGTCCGATTAATCACATCAATCAATCGTTCAGGGCTAATATCCTTATACCAGAAGCTGTCTACTTTCGCCTCTCTTGCCCGCTGCAAATATCCGACTTCCACCATGGAAGTTACGATAATGATTTTTATATTTGGAAACTCTGCCTTTATTTCTGCTGCCGCTTCGATCCCATCTTTATTTCCGGCTGTGCATACGTCCATCAACACAAGGTCGATTCGCTGTCTTCTACATATAGCAAGGGCGACATCCGCCCCATTTACGCTTGCCGCAAACTCATAATTATTGCTCTCTGAGATTACTCTCTCCATATTTTCACGGGGCATCCTCTGATCCTCTACAATTAATACCTGTTTCATACTCTCTCCTCTTGAAATGTAATCGTCAACGCAAAGTACGGAAATGACTGTATTCGCATTTCTCCACCATAGTCAAATACATGTCGGGAAATATTATACAATCCGCCTTTTGGAATGATCTCTTTATCCGGCGCTGCTCCATTATTTGTGATGCAAATGCTGTATTGATGATTTTCATTTTGCATCTTGATGGAGAGCTCTGTCGCACCGGCATGGCAGACGCCATTTGTCAGACACTCGCGCATTGCAAGGATGCAGATACTAGCCAGTTCTTCTGACTCCGGCAAATCTCCCACACACACCACTTCTACGCCAAGTGTCTTTGCATCCTGCAGAAATCTTTCAAAATCGCCTTCTTCCAGCGGATATTGGTTGTCGTTCCAGATTGCATTTACGGCGTGGCGAAATAAGCGCACCGCCTCTTTATCATCTGCATTCTCCTGTGTCAGACTCTGTCGGATCGCAGTCAGTCCGGCTCCCATCTGATCGTGAAGCTTTGTCTTTGCCGCAAGTACTTCACGTTCACGCGTCAAGATTAACACATTATCCGACAAATAGCGGAGTTCTTTTGCTATTTCTTTTAACTGTTCGGTCTGCTTTGTCAGATTTATTTTTTCTTCATATTTTTTTGTAATATCCAGGAAAATAGCTTCTGTATAAGCCTTTCCTTTCCGGTCTGTCACTTTATTTTCCCGATAGCTCCATGCCTTCCCGTCAGGAAAAAGGTAGATTTCTTTGTTGTTAATCCGGCTCACGCCATAACGCTCACACAGGCACAGTGCCTCTTTTAATTCCTCTTGCTTTTGCAAATCTCTGTGAGCGATTGTTTGAAATAGGCGATACATCTGTTCATTGCAAAGTTTAACATATCCATCTTCTGTAAAATAACAGATTCCAATGGGCAATACATTCATCGCCTCTTTAATAGAATTCTGTCGGATTTTTTCTTTTCTTGTACGATGCAGCCAAAATCCTTCCCAGATAAGCAATCCATCGATCACACCGACGATGCACCACCAAATCCACAGTGAGACATCCGGCATTTGAAAATAAGCTGGTTTTCCCCGCTCTGCCTCGTAAGAATAGGCCAATGCATTTACAAGAAGAAACAAAAATACGAAGATTGCGATATTCATATGCCACTTTCGATTGTGGATCTTCATATCGTGGAAAACAAGAAGCAAGATCAAACTCGCCACGAGACTTAATAATACTGTCAGCATCAAAAATGTCTGCATTACGATTCACCTGCCTTTTCCACTGTAAATACAAACCGCCATATGCCATCTTCGCATGTGCAGGACTGTGCCATTTCTGAAAAACAGGCAAGGTTGGTCTCGCTTTCGATCTCCATACAGAATAGAACATCTTCACTCTGACTGCGGAGCTTTATCCACACCGAAGCGCAGCTGTCTACACATTTTTCCACTACATTTTCAAAAAATTGATACATAACAACAGCATCTCTTACATAGATTTTCTCCCCTTCCGGGAATGAGCATGCGCAGTCAATATCTAACAATCGTAAACTGGAAAAGGATTCCTCTATACAGGCTTCCAGCTCGACGGCGTCTGATACTTTTGATTTTTCTTCGATAAACTCTAGATTTCCGCGTCTTTTTATATATGTTCCAATGAGGCTGATTTTCACTAAAAGGCTACGGCTTTTCTCCAGCTCTTCTTCCTCTTCGTAACGATTGAGCAATTCATTTAAAAGATTGATCTGTTTGGTAGTCTGTGTCTGCAACTTGTCGAATAAGCGGTTTTTCTCACGCAGCATATTGATGGCTGCCTTCGTCTGATAATTTTCCTGCTCGATACAGTTACTTTCTTCGATCGTCTTTCTATTTTCTTCCATTCTCTCAAGAAGCTTAATAATGTCTTCCATATCTTCCTGCCAGAGAACATGACCGCCACGAATTGTTCGATTCTGGATCCGCGTCTTTTTATCGATCACCACATCCTTCTCCACCGCATCCTTCATCGTCTTTTTCGATAATGGCATTGCATTCGCAGACGCATAACAAACGTTGTAATTCTGATCCGTGATCTGAGCACCCAATGTACAGACTTCAAACAGTTGATCGTACCCAGTATTTGTCTGGATCAATCCGCAGCGCACACAGCTTTCCAGTATGCCAACGAAAAGCAGACATAAGACAGCGGTAATGTCTCCGCCAATTTCCTGTACCCACGCCACACCGCTTATGAAGAGCACTGCATAGAGAACTGCAGCGCCGATCCCAAAAAGGGGAAGGTATTTCTTTTTCTGTGAATGCCTGCACTTGTAAATCATCAGAACAAAAGCAGTTAGGGCACAGACTACTTCCCAAACCAACACCACATAATAACCCCATCCGTATGTGTAATGACTGTCTGACCACGCAGACCCTGCTGGAAAGGAAAATACGAGCTGGTGCAAATCATTGGACAGCACAAGCAGAACTAAGACAGCTGTTGGAATATATACTCCTTTTAACCATTTAGGCAACCGATATTCTTCCGACTTTCCGAGAAAGAATGCTGCCTGCAATACTGCTACAGGAATGAACAACATCGGTATGTAATAGCTGTACCACAAGTAACGCGCGATCTGGTTATCCATTGTGAAAAAATATTTTGTCGTGCGCACAACAAACCAGAATATGATCAATTCTGCTATAAAAATCAATACATTCCGCACCGATTTCTGAATAACTCTTTTATAAATACTGATGCCCCATCCGATATATACTCCAACGTAGATCATTGTCCGCAGCATACCACATATAATGCGGAGCGAACTTATTTTTCCTAATCTGCGACAGAGCAATGCCGCGAGCATACATAGCAAAAAGAGCTGGATATTCAACTGTTCACTGGATTCGTTTTTCTTTTTCATTAGCGTATTCAAATGTATTCCTTTACTGTATTATTCTATATTTTCTATCACTTCTATCTTACTATATTTGCACAGTTTCGACCACATGATAACGCATTTCATACCATCGTTGAAAAAAAGAGAAAGAACAGCCCCTACCACAGTTCGTTCTTTCTCTCTGCCTCATATGCCGCAAGCATGGCCTAAATACAGGATCTATGTCCTAAGGATAACGGCTCTTTGCTAATAGCAGTCACACTAACACTATTATGATAAGAAAAAATTCCCTGTTTTGCTAGTTAATTCGTATAAAATCTTCTTCCAAATCACTGTTTGATTCTTTTATGGCTGGATTCCGCCCTGAAATGGAATCGATAATATATTTTATAAGGGGCAACCAATTTGGCTGCCCCCTTTATTTTTTATTGCTATTATTTTTAATTACTTCAGAATTAATTTGCTATATAATTTTATATTATCCACTCTTTATTTCACTTTAAATACGATTGTTTTACTCCTTTTATATCCATTCTTTTTAGCATATACTCTAATTTTCTGATTCTTCTTTAGTTTCTTTCTCAACTTAACCTTAAACTTTCCATTCTTTTTAACCTTTACTGTATATGTTTTCTTTCCAATCTTAATTTTTACAACACTGCCCTTTGTTGCCATACCCGTAATTTTCTTTGTATTTTTCTTGTAAGATTTCAGTTTAGGTGGGTTTAATGTTTTAACAACCGGATTAGTATTCTTATTTGAATTTTCTTCAATAACATTTGGAGTTACTTTTATTTCTCCAGCGTTAACTCCCCAGCTATCGTCTTTTGAAATCTTTAAATAGTATGTTCCGGCAGGTAATGTTACATATCCCGTTTCACCACTATTTGGATATGTAAAATTAATATTACGACCTAATAAATAATTATCAAAAGAATCATAATTTAGTTCTTTTTGTTGTTTTATATGTTCTTTATAATCTATTCCATTTATAGAATATAATGAATAACTAAATGATGGAGTATATGCTGATGGAGTGTCAGCTATAGACATATTAAAATTAACCCTTGATGTTTTATCTAATGTAATTGCAAAATATTGTTCATCATATAAGTTTGAAATATATCCATAACTAGTTTTTCCATTTGTTAGTGAAATCATTGACTTTGATGATATACCACTGACATTTCCGGTTCTATTTACATACTGCGCTTCTATTGTTGTGGTAACCTTGCCGGCAGAATTTTCCGAGTAACTGCTATTATCTTCTTTTCCGTCATATTCTACATAATAAGAACCTGGTTCTAAAAGGTAATATCCTACATAATCTTCATCTGTAGTAATGCCGGCATTTGGACTTCCTACAGAATCACCAAGCTGTTTACCTCCCAGAGTTGTTATTTTTGCATTTTTTAAACTTCCAAGAGCAGATAAACCATCATAACACACCGTAGAATTTACAGATACTTTCACATAAGCAGTATTTGTTAATGTGAATTTAACTTTATATACATCTGTTATGCTTGATGTTCCAGAACCCCAATTATATGTATTGCTCACACTTGAAGGATCCGAAACCATAATAGAATCCACCTTATTAACAACTGCATCCTGTTCTATATTTTTAGCTGACACAGCTTTTGTTCCACCCAGCAGCACCATTACTGCCAGTACACCTAAAATAATTTTTTCTTTAATTTCCATCTTTTTCTCCCTCTTTATTCTTGGTAGTGTCAAATAACACTCCTTTTTTATAGTCTCTAAAAAACAGTATATTTTACTATTCAAATACACCTATAGACAAACTACTGTTACATTATAATACATATCGTCCAAACAATTCAACAACAATATAAACTTTTTGATTTGCTTTTATCATTTGCCATTAAACCTACAAATGAATTTTTATATTATCTCTCTTTAAATTCAAACTCTTCATTTCCAAGCTTTACTTTATCGCCATCATTCAATTTTACTTCCACACCACTTTGTATCATCTGATTATTTATATATGTATGATTTGTAGAATTCATATCAATAATTGAATATTCTTCACCATTGGTAACAATATCCGCATGACTTCTGCTAACCGCTGCATTATCGCCTATAAAATAGTCCACATAACTCTTTTCTTTACCTAAACGATATCTAGGTTTATTAATTAATATTCTTTCATTATTTTTAAGTCTAATTAAATAAGGTATTATATGTGTTGGTTCTATAGAAGTTTCCTGCTCTGACAACACTGTTGTTCCACTAAAGTCTGCTCCATCACCTAAAATTGTTGTTTCTCCAAAATCAGCTGCTACGTCTGCATATGATTTTCTCGGTTGCATAATCACATTCTGCTGTGCATTTTGTACCGCTTGTACATATGAATTTTTTTCTACAGGTGATTGTGGTGCAACACTGTCTTGCATCTTAGGTGTTTCCAATCCCGGCACTGAGAAATTAGCTCCAGGGACTGAAAATGGTGCCTGAGAAGAAATATTAGAACTTTGCTTTTGTACATTTATGTTTTGTTTTTTACTTGATTGTGTACTAACTGATTCTAACTGTATATCCGACAATAACTGTTTAAAATTATATACATTAAAAGATGAAGAACTGTTTAAAAGTTCATCAGTTTAACAACATAATCATAGTTTTCAGTCTGATCAAATTGATTTGAATGTTGGCGATACCTCCTTTTCTTTTTCAATTGGTGTCAAATTGGTGTCAAACCATAAAAAAAAAGGGCTCTCCCACTACTGGGAAATATCTTTGTCCGCACTTACTTTTCAGTAATTATCCAGAAATATGCCCGCACTTCTTATAGACATTCTCTTCATCATCTATCATATACTTTTTGGGTATGGGGGAATGATGAAGAGAATGTCTATAAGCACGCGGCTGTCGCAGCATGCGTCAGCCGCTACAAATAAAAAAGAAGAGCCATCTTTTCATGCAAGCATGAAGATGGGCTCTTCTTTTTTATTTGTAGTGCAGGCACACGTTGCTTGTGTGCTTTGCGATTATTCTACTGTGTATGGCATTAATGCGATATTTCTAGCTCTCTTGATAGCTGTTGTAAGAGCTCTCTGATGTCTAGCACAGTTTCCTGTGATTCTTCTAGGAAGAATTTTTCCTCTTTCAGATACGTATCTCTTTAATGTAGCTACATCTTTATAATCGATTGCCTTGTTTTCGTTAGCACAAAATGCACAAACTTTTTTTCTTCTACGACCGCCTCTTCTTCTCATTGGAGAATCTGGTCTTTCACTCTTATTATATGGCATAACTTGACCTCCTATTTTCGTTAATGAGATTCTATTCGAATCTGTTAAAAGTTAAATGGTAAACCTGAATCATCTACACTGTCAGGAATGTTCATAAAACCGTCTCCTGCAGGTGCTGTCGGCTGTGATGCAACCGGCTGCTGTGGCTGATAGTTATTATTGCTATCTGCTGTAGCTTTGCTTTCTGCAAATTCCTGGTTTTCAACAACTACTTCTGTTGTGTAAACTGTCTTACCATCTTTGTCCTGATAACTGCCTGTCTGAATACGACCTTCGGCAACTATCTTAGTTCCCTGATGGAAATATTTTTCAGCAAATTCACCGCTTCTACCAAATGCTACACATCTGATAAAGTCAGCGCTCTGATCTCCATCTCTCTTAAATCTACGATCTACTGCTAATGTGTATCTCGCAATAGCCAACTGATTATCTCCTGATGTTGAATATCTAACTTCAGGGTCACGAGTCAAACGACCCATAAGAATAACTTTATTCATATTATACCTCTCTAATGTATCAAACTATGCTTCTACTGCAACAGTCATAAATCTGATAACATTTTCCATAATACGAAGCTGGCTTTCTAACTCGCTAGGAAAATCTGTGTTTTCAGTGTCAATATCGATGAAGTAATAGAATGCTTCTGACATCTTCTGGATTTCGTAAGCTAATTTCTTCTTACCAGCTTCTTCGATCTTTGTAATTGTACCACCGAACTTTTCGATAAGTGCTTTTACCTTTTCTACTTCAGCTGTTCTTCCTTCATCATCAAGTTTTGCACTAACAACAACTGTTAATTCATATTTGTTCATGCTTCTACCTCCTTTTGGTCTCTGGCCTTTTCGTTTGAAAAAGCAAGGATCATAACGAATACTCGTTATGCGTAATTAATATATATCACGAATTACTATAATATCAAAAAAAGTCCCTGTGTTCAAGGACTTTTTTTCATTTTGTGAATTTTTTCCGAAATCTTTTGGTTTTAAACAAAGCTTTCGTTTTTTTATTTACTGCAAAATCTTCTTTACGCTTTTTTCGAAAGTTTTTCTTGGAACCATTACTATACGACCGCAACCTTTACATTTCAACTTAAAATCTGCACCCGTTCTTATAATTTCCCATTCATTAGTTCCACAAGGATGCCCTTTTTTTAATGTTACTACTGTTCCAATATTATATTCCATTAGTCTACCACTCTTCCTATTCCAACTATATGCGAAATATTATTGTAGTTAATAGTCTGTCCACCTTTTTCTACCACTTTGCCTGCACCTGCATACATAGATACATGATAGATATTTAAAGTTCTTCCCGGTGTGCTGTATTTTACTGCCGCATTGTAATCTCCGTAAAAAATTAAATCACCCGGTTTCATATCATCTATGTCAATAAAACCATAATATACTATTTGATTTTTTTCTTTTAAATAATCAAACAGGCTTGCTGCTGTCTTTGCATAAGAACCACTTCCAAGTTTCTTGTTGTAGTGCTTGTATGATTTATAGCCTTTCCAAACCAAAGCTGAACAATCATAGTATCCTTTTCTCATTCTTTTTGGCTGACTATATTTCCAATGATTAACTATGTACATAGCCCTATTTACAATCTTGTACATACCTTTTGCATATACTTCGATTCTATAAGACTTGTGAATATTTCCGATTTTTACATCAACATATGTAACTCCTGAATTTACACCTTTAACAACACCATCGCTTGAAACTGTGGCAACGCTTTCATTTCTGCTTGTAAATTCAGGAACTGTACCTGTGTCGCCCAAAATAGGAAACTGTACTTTTTCACCTTTTTTTATAACTGCCTTTAAATTATTAACTGTTGGATTAACAACTGTATACCTTATGTTGAATACTTTTCCATCTACATTTGCTGTAATTGTACCCATTCCCGGTTTTGTGCCTAAAACTGCCGCTTTCTTTTCATAAGTTGTTAAAGTGGCACATTTTTTGTTTGAATTAGTCCAAGTAATAGTACTATGTTCTCCTAAACCTTTAAAAGAAATATACTGCTGTCTTTCATTGCCTAATGCTGTTCCATAAACAATTAACTTCTGAACTTCCGTTTCAGGGTTTGAAACATAAATTGTATTTGTATATGTAACAACATTTTTGTTTTTGTATGTAACCTTTGCTGTAATGTTAACTTTGCCTTCATTTACTGCTTTCAAAGTAGCTTTAAGCTTGCTTCCACTTACTGCTGAAAGTTTTGAAACAACATCGCTATTCCCAACACTCCACTTGCATGACTTAACATTACTTTCGTCTATTCCATCTACCATAACAGTAAAATTCTGACCTTTTGCCTGGCTTACAAAACCGTTAACCTTTGTTCCGTCAGCGTTAACTTTCTTAATACTGATTCCGTTAGAATCATACAATCTGTTATTTAGATCACTTGACAAAACATTTATTGTACATTTGCTATATCCCTGTGAGGATTTCGCTGTTATTTCCGCTTTTCCCGGATTTAACGCCTCAACAGTACCTTCTTTATTGACTTTTGCTATTGAGTCATTTGAAGACATATATGAAATTTTATTAACTGACTTTGCTACAACCGTACCTGTCTGGCCTTCTGTTAATGTTGTAGGATATTTCGTTATGACAACATTCTTAGAAGTATCAGGAACTGTAACCTTGCAAGTCATTGTTCTTGATTTACAAGTTGCAGTAATTGTTGCAGCTCCATAATTTACAGCTCTAATTCTACCTTTTTTTGAAACAGTAACTGCAAATTTATTAGATGTTCTCCATTTAACTTTCGTTCTCGCTGAAACATTTCTAACTTTTATTTTTTTTCTTTTGCCCTTTTCTAATGTTACTGTACTTTTAGAAATCGTAGGTGTTGCTCCATAAGCCAATTCACTTTTTAATTGAAGTCCTGAAATAATAGCTGCCATCACGATTATTATTCCAATTGTTCTCTTTAAAAATTTCATCTTTTCCTTCTTTCATTCTTTATCTGTCACATTATTTTGCTGTTTTAAAGTTCTTCTTTCTCCATTTTCCGTAAGTTGTACCGTTTGAAGTCTTTACATAACCTCTAACTCTTACGTAATATTTTTTATTTGCCTTTAACTTTTTAAATTTATAGCTAATTTTCTTAGTAGTCTTTGTTACTGCCTTCTTGAATTTTGAAGATCTAGACAACTGAAGCTGATATCCTGATACTTTTGCAATCTTTTTATAAATTACCTTGGCACTCTTCTTAGTTTTTACGATCTTTGTTATCCTTGTATTCCCAACGCTAACTTTCTGTGCTGTAGGTTTCTGAGTTGTTGTTACCTTTGTAGTTGGTGTTGGTGTTGGTGCAACTGTAGTTGTCTTTGCTGTTGTTGTAGTTGTCTCTACTACTGCAGGTGTAGTTGTTTCTACTGCCACTGGTGTTGTTGTCTCTGCTGTTGCAGGTGTAGTTGTTTCTGCCGCTGCAGGTGTAGTTGTTTCTACTGCCACTGGTGTTGTTGTCTCTGCTGTTGCAGGTGTAGTTGTTTCTACTGCCACTGGTGTAGTTGTCTCTGCTGTTGCAACTGTAGTTGTTTCTGCTGTTGCAGCTGTAGTTGTTTCTGCCGCTGCAGTTGTAGTTGTTTCTGCTGTTGCAGTTGTAGTTGTTTCTGCCACTGCCAATGTTGTTGTTTCAGTTTCTTTAACAATTTTAATCTGTCCGTCTGCTATTTCAATATTTAACTGATCCTTTACAACATCCTGACCTTCTGTATTCACCAATCCATAAGAAATTGTATATCTACCTTCCTTATCAAAAACGACTCTAATAGTTCTGTCTAAATCATTACCTGCAATAGTCATTTCCTTATTAAATCCGCTAATGTCGTACCACTCTCCGCCATCTTTGTATTCAATAGATGATACCTGATTGTCGCCTGTTACTGAAACAGTTCTTACAACCTGCTTTCCAACAATGCCTGATGCCCAGAACTCTAGCTTAAATTCCTTAGCTGTTCCTAATGTGTATGCACCTTCTACGCCATCTTTCTTCACATAAATAGCTGCGCCAAAATTGTCATCGCCTGTATTATCACCACCGTCTGCCCATGCAGGTATAATCATAACCACAAGCATTGCCATAATTGTCACAATACTTATTAACTTCTTGTTCATTAAATATCTCCTTCCGAACTTCTCTGTTTTTTCGCACGTTACTTTGATTATAACATATTCCTGAAGATGTATTACATATTTATTACAAATTTTTCGATATTTTTTTGTTTTTACATTTTATCCCCATGCAGCCGAAAAATTTTCAAAGCAAACAATAGGCAGAGATTTGCAATTTTGCGAGCATAGCGTAAAGCAAAAATCAAC